>Ga0209635_10000947_pt1 | contig 21118 bp, 16 predicted proteins | sample DeeMarSWOR230_32_FD_187463 | JGI IMG/M metagenome (GOLD analysis project Ga0209635, IMG submission 187463) | Marine sediment microbial communities from White Oak River estuary, North Carolina - WOR-2-30_32 (SPAdes) (version 2) | ecosystem: Environmental > Aquatic > Marine > Intertidal zone >...
ATTGCGGTCATGTCTTGGAAGGATTGAACGGTCTGAGATGTCTTGGTTATGCCTTTGGAGCAGATGGTGTAGGGCGGAAGCTTTGAGATGTCTTCATTTAAGAAAAGGATTTTTCCTGAATCTGGTTTGTATACTCCGCTGATGAGGTTTAACAGTGTTGATTTTCCAGAGCCGTTGGGTCCGACAAGCCCAGCGATTTCATTCTTACTCACTGTTAAGTCAACTGCTTTTAATGCTTGAAGCCCTCCAAAGCGTTTTGAGACTCCAGTACACCTTAGCAAATGAAATGTCTCCTCAGTAGCGGACCGTTAACTATACCTTATGTGAAAATATAAATATTGTCTGAAGCTAATTGGATCTTGGTGCTGCCCATGCCTATACCTCAGGTGAGTGTTTTTCTTGATAACAGACCTGGTTCTCTGTCCGAAGCGATGGCTCAGCTGGACAAGAATCAGATTAAGGTGTTCGCCTTGTCAATTGCTGACGCCGGCGAATTCGGGTTAGTTCGGATGATAACGGAGGATCCTGAAAAAGCCACTAAAGTTCTGGAAGATGCCGACTATAACCTCGCAAAATCAAGAAAAAACACTGAAGTAACCGCGGTTTTCATAACGGAAGAAGACAAAATCTCGAAAATAACCAAGATTCTAGCAGACGGCAGCATAAACATTGAATATGCTTATTCATCAGCAGTCCATGTGGATGGCAAAATCGCTCTGATACTGCGAGCCAGTGATGCAAATAGCGCTGAGAGAATATTGAAAGAAAACGGCATTGCCATTCTGTCACTGGACGAAATTAAGAAGTTCTTTCAGTGATTTCGTCCTCTTAACAAGGCGATAGCGTTTCAACTTTACATTTCTATTTGTATTGACTAAGTGGCGGGGTCAACTTTGATTATTTGTGGAGTCTTGCCTGCTGTTCCAGTGAAACCCTTGTAGATTATGAGTACTCCTTCAACGCCCTGAATAGACAGGGCTTTGCTTATCCCAGCTTGAATGGCAGCTTGGCAGTCCTCGCCTTTCACCACGTTACCCACTGCCGTTGCTGCGGCATCTGCTAAGCCAGCGTTTCTGCAGAAAACCGTAGCTACCTCAGCGTCGCCGAAGCTCAAAGCGTGGCTGAAACGACCTGAACTGGTGGCAATGCCCGCTGGAAAATCCGTTAGTCTGAAGCCAAACCGTTTCGAAAGAGGCGCATCTCCAGCTGCAACCGCCACGTCTATGGGCACGTTTGCCATAGCGGAGATTTCGCCGCCGTTTTCCACAACCGCCACCGCACAGCCTGCATTGACCATGTCTTTTACGGCTAGGTCAGCTAAGACCCCTGCAACCGCAGCCATGGGACCCACGTTCGCTTTTTCCGCTGCTTCAGCCATCAGCTTAGCCACCAATGGCTTGCTGGGCACTGGAATGGGTTCGAGAGAGTGAAAAAATTTGGGGTTAGTTTTGATGTACGCTTCGAGCCTGCGTCGGTGATGCTTAATCGAGTCTTTGGCTTTTTGGATGCCTTCTGGCTTGTCGGTGACTACGGTGCACTGTGACTCCTTGAGGCTGAAGGCTTCTTTAAAAAGCTTCATTGCTTCGCTCCGACAGCTTTTAGTGCGCATTGTTGGCTGCGACTTCCGAGCTGTTCTGTTTCACTGATTTTATGGCTCTGGTGGGGCAAGCGTCCACGCAGGCGCTGCAGGTGCTGCCGAGACATTTTTCCTGGTTGAAAACCACAGACGCGTCTTCATCCATGGTGATGGCTTCGATTGGGCACAGCGTGATGCAGGCGCCGCAGCTGACGCATTTCTCGCTGTCAATCTCTATGAGCTTGGGTATGCTGACGGTGGCGCCTCGTTTGCGGAACGCCTTGACCACCTTTTTCAGTGCTTCGTCGGGCACTTCAGCTAAGACCTCGCCGCCCTTTGAGTCAACGTGAGCCGTGATTATGTTGATTGGCACTTTCAACTCTATGATTATCTGCGATATTATTGGCTCCTCAACGATGTTCTCCGAGAACCTGAGCAGTATTCGCACCATTCAGCGTTCACCTTCCCAGAAGTTTGGACACGTCCTCAGCCGTGACAATGCCCAACACCTTCTTCTCATTATCTATCACTGGCAAAGCCGAGATGTTATGTTGCGCCATCCGCTTCGACGCGGTCTCCAACGGTTCATCAGGCTTCGCCGTAATCACGCGCCGAGTGACAATATCCGCAAGTGCTGTTTTGCCCTGAGCCAACGCACGCGTAATATCCCACGAAGTTACGATACCAGTAAGCTTGCCGCTGCCATCAACCATGACGATGTGGTTAACCGACCTCGTCACTATACGCTCCGCTATGGCTTGCACCGCCTCCGTCTCGCTGCACGTAACCGCCTTCTGCATCACGTTAGCCACAAACGACACCTCCTCAGTCTGCCGCATAGGCTTGAACACGGAGTCAACTGGCAAACGCTCAACAGGCGCAGTCAAGAAGAACTCACCGTTCTCAATCCACGACTTCAACGTTCCAGCGATTTTCCGCGCCGTCTTCAAGCTGGACAGCGAACTGACTCTGATTCGCCTGTCGCCCACAGTAATCGAACCCGACTTCAGCTCCTTGTAGCTGACTTTAGCCAGTTTCGGGCGGTCCCTACGTGGCACACCGTAATCAACAACGTTCGTGAAAATCTCCTCGTCCCGTATAGCGGTTTTCTTAACTAAGCCCTCGTTCAAGATGGGAATAGGTATGCCCAACCCAACGTAAAGCGTGGTGCCGTACCGCGTGAAAGATGCACCCCGCAGAAACTCAGGACTCATCTTCTTAGCGTCTCCGCGGATCATGATTGTGCCGAAACGGTTCTGCGGGTCATGTTGCGTTCCCTCGCCGATGACGTAGCCCTGCGTTCCACCTAAGAAAATGCGCGTCCCCATGCCTATGGTCTCGTAGTCAGGATCATTCATCAACGGATTCAACTCGCCCGCACCAGAGAAAGTGGCGTTCTTCAATCGCGGCAGCAGCTTACCCATGTACGTGTAAATGGTCTCGTCGCGGCTGTTCACGGCACAATTGTAACGTTGATAGCAGTTGCGGAAGTTAAGCAAGTAAAACTGGTTCAAGTCATCCTTCGTTAAGTTCGTCTTAACCTGCGTCCTCGGGTAACAGTCCGTGCCGTAAGCCATAGCTTTCAGCTCAACTTCTTTCCCGCTGACAAGGTCTTCGATTATGTGTCCGCCGCCGTACTCGAAAGGCTGCCGCTCCGACATAACAGTGGCGCCGACGTATAGGTCGACGGCTGCGCCTGAATGGCAAACTTCAACGTCGTTAATCCATGCTTTTTGAATTTTTATAGGCGGGTCAGAATGACCAACGTTGATTATGGCGCCTGAGGAACACATGGCTCCAAAAGTGCCTGTTGTGACAACGTCAACTTCTTTAAATGCAACTTCGACGCCGCTACTTTCCACTAGTTTTTTCATTTCTTCAGCTGTCAAAACTTGGACGTTGCCAGTTCTTATCTTCTCGTTAATCTCTTCGATGGTTCGCTTATTCTTTTTGGAGCTGAGTTTCAATGCCTCCAACCGATGCCATTCGAAAAGGCGTACTCCCGTATTAAAATTTTTTGGAGAAGAAGCACTTGTTCACCAGAGCTTCCATGGCAACTCGTCCATGTACTCGTTCAAAGAGCGAATTGAGGTGCCATTGTGGTTTTTCTGTTTTAAGACTTTTACGAGCGCGGCAGCCAACTCAAGGTTCGTAATGACGGGAACGTTGAATTCCACCGCTTGTCTCCGAATAATATACCCGTCCGTCAAGACGTCAGAGTAGCTTTTCTGCTTGTTCCCCATCGGGACGTTTATGACCAAGTCTATCTTTTGGTCTTGGAGGTAATCAAGAATGTTCGGGTTCACGCTAGCCTCTTTAACCTTGTGCAGGACTGACACGCTGTTTATTCCTGCCGCCTGCAGCACCTCAGCAGTATGTTCGGTAGCATAGATTTTGAAACCCATCTCCTCAAAAGCCTGTGCAAGCGGCACAACTCTTCTTTTTGGTTCTTCACCGCCAACCGTTATGAGCACGGAACCGCCCTTGGGTGGAATGCGGAACTCTGCCGCCTGCAACGCCTTCGAGAAGGCATCAGCAAAGTTCTCGCCTAAACATGCCACTTCACCTGTGCTGAGCATTTCAACGCCTAAAACTGGGTCCGCTCCGCTTAAACGCATGAAACTGAACTGAGGCACTTTTACGCCAAAATGGTTTGTAGGCGGCAACCCACATGTTTTAAGCTCTTCAAATTTCTTGCCAAGCATCGCCGATGTGGCAAGTTCTATGAGGTTTATGCCGCGAGTCTTACTCACGAAAGGCATAGAGCGCGACGCACGCAAGTTACATTCAATAACGTAAACAGAGCCGTCCTTTACAAGATATTGGATGTTGTATGGTCCTTTGATTTTCAAGGCTTTCACGATTTTCTGCGTTGCGTCTTCAATTTTTCCCTGAACCTCATCGGAAAGCGTGTTAGGCGGGATGCTCATGGTTGCGTCGCCGCTGTGAACGCCCGCGTTCTCCACGTGTTCCATTATGGAGCCGATCAAGCAGGTTTCGCCGTCGTAGACCCCGTCCACCTCGACCTCTTTGGCTTTATCAACAAACTTTGAGATTACCACTGGATGGTCGCGGGAAACCTTGGCTGCCAACTTGAGAAAGTTTTCCAGCGCTGTTTTGTTGTAAGCCACACGCATTGCGGAGCCTGACAGGACATAGCTGGGACGCACGATTACGGGGTAACCCATTTTCTCCGCGAAGATTTTAGCATCGTCTATTGACGTAAGTTTGCTCCAGCTCGGCTGGGGAATGCCCAGCTGATCCAAGAGCGCGCTGAACTTTGATCGGTCCTCGGCTAAGTCAATGTTTTCTGCTGAGGTGCCGAGCAGTTTTACTCCAGCATTCGCCAGTTTTAAGGCCAAGTTGTTTGGAATCTGACCGCCGACGCTGGCGATTACGCCTAAGGGGTTTTCTTTCTCATAGATGTCCAGAATTCTCTCAGTGGTTAATTCTTCAAAGTACAGCTTATCAGAAACGTCGTAGTCTGTTGAGACCGTTTCAGGGTTGTAATTAACCATTATGGCTTCTTTGATGCCGTGTTTTTTAAGCGCCCAAATCGTGTTGACCCCGCACCAGTCGAATTCCACGCTTGAGCCTATTCTGAAAACTCCCGCGCCCAGCACAATAACCTTGCTCTTGTCATTGCTCAGTTCTACATCGTCCTCGTCTCCGCCGTACGTGAGGTAAAGATAGTTAGTTTTAGCTGGCCACTCAGCCGCCAAAGTGTCAATCTGCTTCACCGCTGGAATAATGTTCGCGTTTTTTCTGAATTTTCTTATCGCTGATTCGTCAGTTTTTTGGCAGAAAGCTATTTGCTCATCGGAGAAGCCTATGCGTTTTGCTTCTCTCACGGTTTCTGCCGCGTCGCTGTCGTCAAGATTTAACGTGCAGAGCTTTCTTTCCATGTCAATGACATTCTTGATTTTATGAAGGAAGAATGGGTCAACACCGCTTAGGCGGTAGATTTCCTCGATTGAAACGCCCATTTTCAAGGCTTTGACTATTTTGAACAGTCGCTCGTCGGTTGGGTTAACCAGCACATCCTTAATTCTTTCAACTGGTTCGGGTTCCGAATCCTCTTCGTTGCAGACCAGCCCCTTCTTGCCGACATCCAACATTCGAGTGGCTTTTTGCAGTGCTTCTTCTAAGCAGCGTCCGATGGACATTACTTCGCCTACGGAACGCATTTGGGGTCCTATGTGGCGATCTGCGTTTTTGAATTTTTGTAGGTCCCATCTGGGGATTTTGATTGTGACGTAGTCTAGGGCTGGTTCGAAGCAGGCTGTGGTGACTCCAGTAACTTTGTTTATCAGTTCTGGAAGAAGATAGCCGATAGATAGCTTCGTAGCTATGTACGCCAAGGGGTAGCCTGTTACTTTGCTTGCGAGCGCAGAGCTTCTTGACATACGCGAGTTGACTTCGATGACGCGAAACTCTTCGGACTTCGGGTGCAAAGCCCATTGAATGTTGCATTCGCCGACTATGCCTAAACTTCGTATGGCGTTTATCGCTGCTGACCGCATAAAGTGGTATTCACGGTTTGTCAGAGTCTGAGAAGGCGCAACGACGATGGAGTCGCCCGTGTGAACACCCATCGGGTCCAAGTTCTCCATGTTACACACAATCAAGCAGTTATCCGCGTAATCACGCATAACTTCGTACTCGAGCTCCTTCCAGTGACCCACATACTCTTCCACAAGCACTTGGGTTATCCTACTTTGCGCCAAGCCACGCGTAACGATATCTCTTAACTCCCAAGCATTGCGAGCAACGCCTGCACCCTTACCGCCGAGAGTGTAAGCAACTCGAACTATGACGGGATAGCCGATTTCGTTAGCCACTTCAAGGGCATCCCGAACTGTCGTGGCGGATTTACTTCTCAGCGGATGGGCATTAGCTTTGGTCATTACTTGTCTAAAGAGCTCTCTGTTTCCAGTGTTCTCTATCGCTTCGACAGGGGTCCCCAGAACCTTCACGCCGTATTTCTCGAAAATGCCCTTTTGTGCGAGTTCGACACCGCAGTTTAGCGCGGTTTGCCCTCCGAAACCTAGCAGGATTCCGTCTGGTTTTTCTTTTTGGATAACCTTTTCCACGTATCCAGGTGTTACGGGCAGAAGGTACACTTTGCCTGACAACCGCGGGTCGGTTTGGATGGTGGCTATGTTCGGGTTTATCAGAACAGTTTCAATGTCCTCTTCCCTCAAGGCTTTGAGGCACTGGCTTCCAGAATAATCAAACTCGGCAGCTTCTCCGATTTTTATGGCGCCGCTTCCTAGCACCAGTACCTTACGTATCCAATCGAACTTGGGCATTTCAAGCAGCCTCCATTGATTTTGAGAAGGTGTCAAACAGAAACTCGGTGTCGTAGGGTCCTGGTGAGGCTTCGGGGTGCCACTGCACCGCGAAAACAGGTTTGGTCTTGTGCTTGACGCCTTCGATGGTTTTGTCGTTGGCGTTTATGAACCATGGCTCCAACGGTATTCTGCAGAAACATTCCGTGTCGATGGCGTATCCGTGGTTCTGGGTGGTTATGTAACAGCGGTTGGTCTTCAGGTCCAGCGCGGGTTGATTTTGAGAGCGGTGACCATACTTCATCTTGTAGGTGTCTCCGCCCACCGCCAGCGCAAGTATCTGAGCGCCTAAGCAGATGCCCATCAGAGGAACTTTGTCAACGAGTTCCCTGATGCTTTCTACAGTCTTGCCGCATTTTTTCGGGTCGCCTGGACCATTGCTTAGAAAAACGCCGTTTGGATGGTACTCCATGACTTCTTTGGCTGAGAAATCGTAGGGTACTCTTATCACGTTGATTCCGTGCTTCAACAGGTTCCGCAGAATGCTATACTTGACTCCGCAGTCAATCAAGACGACTGTGTGTTTGCCGTCAACTTTGTAATGAATGGGTTCCTTCACGGTTACTTCCTTGACTAAATCGGTCAAGTTAGGATCGGGAATGCCCTTCTTCGCTTCTTGCAGAAGGCTGTCTAAGTTGGGCTCTTCTCCAGCCTCGCAAACTTGTAAAATCCCAAGCATTACGCCGTGCGTTCTAAGTTTCTTTGTAAGACGTCTGGTGTCAACGCCGTAAATTCCTGGAATGCCTTCATCCAATAACCACTTGTCCAGGGTTCTTGTTGACGCCCAATGAGATGGTTCATGGCACAGTTCATGGATAACTAAGCCCTGCACTTGAATACGATCTGACTCGAAGTAGAGGGGGAGACCGAAGTTGAGGTCGTAGGGCGGAACGCCGTAGTTGCCTACAAGCGGGTAAGTTAAGCTTAGAATCTGCCCCTTGTACGATGGGTCGGTGAGAGCTTCAGGGTACCCAACCATGGAAGTCGAGAAAACTACTTCGCCTGAAGTCTTGTCTGTTGCCCCAAAACCTTTGCCGACGAAAAAGGTGCCGTCCTCTAAGACTAAAACCGCTTTTTTATTTTTGTGGGAATTATATTCTTGGATTGAAACCCTCCACTAAATTTTGACCATCATTTTTAAACTTTGTGCATATATTTTATATGTAACTAGGGTTTCGCTGATGATGAACTGGATGGAACCGCGCGTAGATAACCATCCCCTGCTATGTCGCGTACCCTGCATTAGGTTTAGTTTATTTTGTAACAAGATAACCGGGAAAGGAATGCTTTTAGACTATACTGACGCGCGGGCGGCATGGTATTGCTGAATGGATTTGACACTTGATTTACCCGCACAATAAGCGGTAATGCCCTTAGCTGCGGCCATAGCAGCTGTCAATGACGTGATATAAGGCACTTTATATTTAATGGCTGCCTTACGAATATAAGAATCATCATACTTGCTCAATTTACCTGAGGGAGTATTTATCACCAGCTGTATCTCTTTATTTTTAATAGCGTCAGTGATATTAGGGCGTCCTTCATGTTCCTTGAGAATAAGTTCAGAAACGACGTCATGACTGGCCAAAAAAGCTTGTGTACCCTCAGTAGCCCTTATTTTGAAGCCCGCTTTAACGAATTGTCTAGCTACTTCTATCAAAGAAGTAGAACGGTCACGCTCAGCGATAGTTATCAGTACAGTTCCTTTGGTCGGCAACACATTTACTGCCTCTTGAGCTTTCCAATAAGCCAGACCGAAGGATTTAGCGATGCCGAGCACTTCACCGGTAGATTTCATTTCTGGCCCAAGGACAGGGTCGACTTCAGGAAACATATTGAAAGGAAATACAGCTTCTTTGACTCCACTGTGCGGAATTAAACGCTTTTGCAGGTTCAAATCCTTTATCTTCTCACCCATCATCAAGCGCGTGGCTAAACTTGCCATAGGTATATTGCACACTTTAGATACCAGCGGAACGGTTCTGGAGGCACGCGGATTTGCCTCAAGAACATAGACTTTGTCCTTGCAGATAGCATATTGGATATTCATTACGCCGATTACTTCAAGCTCGCTAGCGATACGCCGCGTATACTCTTCAATAGTATCGATGTGCTTTTTCATTATAGTAACCGGTGGAATTGCACAAGCTGCATCTCCGGAATGAACGCCGGCATATTCAATATGTTCCATAACTGCCGGAATAAAGACGTCAACTCCATCAGATAGGGCATCGGCTTCGGTCTCGATAGCGTTTTCCAAGTAGCGATCGATGAGAATATGGCGGCCCGGCGTGACACCAATAGCTGCCGCTACATACAATTTCAACTCATCTTCATCATGGATTATCTCCATGCCTCGCCCACCGAGCACGTAGGAAGGACGTACGATAAGCGGATAGCCGATACGTTTCGCCACCACCAATGCCTCTTCAAGATTTATGGCGGTGCCCGACTCCGGCATTGGAATGCCGTATTTCTGCATCATTTGACTGAAACGACCGCGGTCAGAGGCTATATCAATCGAGTTAACCGATGTACCCAGAATTTTCACACCAAATTTCTCCAGTTCAGCAGCAATATTGAGTGGTGTTTGTCCGCCGAATTGGACGATGACTCCAATAGGTTTCTCTTTTTGATAAATACTCAAGACATCCTCAACGGTCAGCGGTTCGAAATATAATTTATCTGAAGTATCGTAGTCAGTAGATACCGTCTCAGGATTGCAGTTTACCATGATTGTCTCATAACCCATATCGCGCAGAGCAAAGGCGGCGTGGACACAGCAGTAATCAAATTCGATACCCTGACCAATACGGTTAGGTCCACCACCCAAAACCATCACCTTCGGACGATGGCTAACTACGGTCTTATCCGGTGCATTATACGTAGAGTAGTAATACCTAGCATTTTCTGTCCCGCTGACTGGAACAAAGTCCCATGATTCCAATAATCCTAACTCAACACGTTGTTTGCGTACCTCCGCCTCATCTACGGCGAGCAATTTGGCTAAATATTTATCAGCAAAGCCATTTTTCTTAGCCTGAATGAGTAAATCACCGGGTAGTTTTCTGCCTTTATAACTAATGATTTTCTCTTCTTCTTCCACCAGTTCTTTCATTTGCTGGATGAACCAAGGCTTAATGAAAGTTTTCTGATAAAGCTCCTGGATATCCGCACCTTTGCGAAGGGCTTCATACATAATAAATTGCCGTTCGCTGGTAGCGTAGTTAAGCATTTTCATTAATTCTTCAAGTGGTTTTTCATGGAAATCTTTGGCGAATCCCAGCCCGTACCGTCCTATCTCCAGAGATCGGATAGCCTTCTGGAAAGCTTCTTTATAATTTTTGCCGATACTCATAACCTCGCCCACAGCACGCATTTGGGTACCAAGCCGGTCTTCTGCTTCACGGAATTTTTCAAAAGCCCAACGGGCAAACTTGACCACTACATAATCGCCGGAAGGAGTGTATTTTTCTAATGTACCCTCTCGCCAGTATGGTAACTCATCCAGCGTCATACCGACGGCTAATTTGGCTGAGATTAGAGCAATAGGGAAGCCGGTGGCTTTCGAAGCCAGAGCAGAAGAACGTGAGGTGCGCGGGTTAATCTCAATTATTAGTACCCTTCCGGTTTTAGGGTCGTGTGCAAATTGTATGTTAGTACCGCCGATAATCCCGATCTTTTCTACCACCTTGTAAGAATAGTCCTGCAAACGTTTTTGCAGCGATTCGCTAATAGTAAGCATGGGAGCAGTACAGTAAGAGTCGCCGGTGTGTACCCCCATAGCGTCTACATTTTCAATAAAACAAACGGTAATAATCTGGTTCTTGGCATCCCGGATAATTTCCAGTTCCAGTTCCTCCCAGCCCTCAACCGATTCTTCAATTAGAACTTGGCCAACCATACTGGCAGCGATACCGCGCGCTGCGATCACGCGTAACTCCTCGACATTATAAGCCAGACCTCCGCCGGTACCGCCCAGTGTAAAAGCCGGCCGGACAATGACTGGATAGCCAAGCTCGGCAGCAATTAATTCGGCATCCTCGACACTGTAAACAACTTTACTCTGAGGAACATCGATGCCAAGTTCCATCATCGTTTCTTTGAAAGCTAAACGGTCTTCGCCGCGACGGATAGCTTCCGGGTCTACACCGATTACTTTTACATTATATTTGTCCAGGACACCGCAACTTGACAGACTCGAACTGAGGTTAAGTCCGGTCTGTCCCCCTAAATTGGGCAGTAAAGCATCCGGTCGTTCTTTCTCGATGATTTTAATCATCGTCTCAAGATTGAGGGGTTCGATATAAGTGGCATCCGCCATATTGGGGTCAGTCATAATTGTTGCCGGATTTGAGTTAACCAACACAATCTGGTAACCTAACGATTTCAAGGCCTTACATGCTTGGGTACCAGAATAATCGAACTCACAAGCTTGCCCTATAACGATTGGTCCGGAACCAATAATCATAATCTTCTTAATATCGTTACGTAAGGGCATATTCATCTCCACTTTCGAATAATATTAATCTCCTACCTACAATTTTGTGTTTTTAAGTTTTAGGTTATCGTTGGAGTTCACGGGAAAGTAGGAGTGGACAGCTTTTTTCAGTTTGTTTTCAGCTTCTTCAAGCTTCTTGTCCATCTGAATTATATCGGATTTTGTTGAAAACCATTTTTTCTTCCATACATCCAACGCTTTTTTGACCTCGGCTGGCGCGGGTCCGCCCTTGACGTTGCAGGCTTTAACCAGCGCAAGTGGGTCTGCGAGCGCTTTCAGGTCTTCAGCTTTGACTGTCAATTTTATGCTTGCAGAGTCCTTAGCCGCTTTCTGCAGCAGTTCAGGCGTGGCATCGGCGAAAGTCAGTTTTGCTTCTATCAACGACTTGACGAGGGCACCGACTACCTTGTGCGCCGTTCGGAACGGAACATCATATTTACTAACAAGCACATTAGCCAACTCGGTTGCAGCCACAAAGCTTTTGTTGGCTTTGCCAGAGACAGCTGCAGTTACTTTCAGTTTAGGAAGCAGCTTATGGAACATGTCCAGCGAAGCGCGTACGTTTTCTATGGATTCCCAAAGTTTGGGTGTAATTTCCTGAAAGTCAAGGTTATACGTAGACGGTAAACTCTTCACCGCAGCGGCTGAAGCCACAAAATCTCCTAGCACATGGCTGGCTCTTGCACGGATGACTTCCAAGACTTCAGGGTTCTTTTTTTGAGGCATGATGCTGCTTGTGCTGGTGAACTCGTCTGGAAGCTCTACTACTCCGAAGTCGGGTGAACTCCAGATTATGAGGTCCTCGGCAAAGCGACTCAGGTTTACGGCAATCAGCGTGAGAACTGCGAGGGTTTCAGTGACGAAGTCTCGGCTGCCTACAGCGTCAATTGAGTTTTCCGCTAAGCCGTTGAAGCCTAAGAGTTCTGCGGTTCTGTCGCGGTTGATTGGGAAGCTTGTGGTAGCTAAGGCTCCTGCGCCGAGTGGGCAAAGATTAACTCTTGTGTAAGCGCTTTGAAGTCTTTGCAGGTCGCGTTCTAACGCAGCGACGTGTGACAGAAGGTAATGGGCGAACGTCACTGGCTGCGCAGGCTGCAGATGAGTGTACTCCAAAATGACGGTGTTCACGTGGTCTTCTGCCACTTCGGCTAAGTGGTCTTGCACATGAGCTACGGCGCGCATCAGATTAAGCAGCGCGTTTCGTAATTCCATGCGGATGGCTGTGGCAACTTGGTCGTTTCTGCTCTTGGCGATATGGAGGTTTCCGCCCGCCTCCTCCCCCGCCTCTTTGAGAACTGCTTCTTCGACCGCCATGTGAATGTCTTCGGCAGAAGCATCTAGTTTTATATTTGAAAGTTTGGTTAGGGCTTTGAGAAGCTTGGCGCCGTCTGACTCCTTGATGATTTTCTGTTCCATCAACATTATCACATGAGCCTTGTTAATGTCGATGACAGCCTTCGATAGTCTCACGTCGTCTTTCATTGACGAGGTGAACTTGGCAACGTCTTCTCGCACCGGTGATAGCCGTCCTCCACGCAATAGTTTTGACATTACACGTCGCCCTTGGTTGTTTTTTGTTTCTTGGCTTTTCGTTTCAGAATATTGTGCATTCTTGTTTGCAGGCCCCACAGTTCTATGAAGCCTTTAGAATATGACTGGTTAAAGCCAGTTTTGATGTTGTAATTAACCAAGTTCTGATCGTAAAGCGACATTGGCGATGAGCGACCGATAACTTGGAGTCCTCCTTTGTAAAGCTTCACGCGCACTTCGCCGTGCACGTTTTCCTGAGATTTGTTTATGAAAGCTTCAAGGTCTTCCCGTAGAGGGTCCATCCATAGACCTGCATACGCCAAAAAGGTCCATTGGGCGTCGATTTGCTGCTTAAACAAGACCTCATGCCGCGTGAGGACCAACTTTTCCAAATCTTTATGCGCTTCCAAGAGGACTGTTGCGGCTGGGCACTCGTAAACTTCTCGGGATTTAATGCCAACCAACCGATCTTCTATGTGGTCTATGCGGCCAACACCATGTTTTCCTGCGGTTTTATTCAATGTTTCAATAAGTGCAAGAGGCGCCAGCTTTTCTTTGTTTAGGGCAACTGGAACTCCTGCTTCAAATGCGATGGTTACGTACTCGGGGGTTTCTGGCGCTTTTTCAGGTGAAGCAGTCCATTCGAAAGCGTCTTCTGGCGGTTCTTGACTGGCGTCTTCCAAAACTCCGCATTCAATCGATCTGCCCCATATGCTTTGGTCTATACTGTATTTCTTTGCTGCAGTAGAAACTGGAATGCCTTTCGCCTTTGCGTAAGCTATTTCTTCGGCTCTTGTCATGTTCCATTCGCGGACTGGCGCGATTATCTTGAGGTCTGGCACCAAGGAGCCAAGTGTTATGTCGAAGCGCACTTGGTCGTTGCCTTTGCCTGTGCAGCCGTGAGCTAGGCCTGTTGCGCCTTCTTTTTCCGCGATTTCCACCATCTTTGCTGCTATAAGCGGGCGCGAGAGGCTGGTGCTTATGGGGTATTTTCCTTCGTAGAGGGCGTTGGCTTTTATGGCTGGGAAAACGTAATCCGTGGCAAACTCGGTTTTGGCGTCGATCGAGTAATGTTTTAAAACGCCGAGTTTTTTCGCTTTTTCCTCGACTTCTTTCAAGTTTTCTGGTTGACCAACATTGACTGTTACGGTTATTACTTCTGCGTTGTATTTTTCTTGAAGCCACTTGATCAGCACTGATGTGTCTAGTCCGCCGGAGTATGCTAGCACGATTTTTTCTGTCGTTTTTTGCTCCCCCATTTTTGAAGCCGATTTATTCCCCTTACCTCAGGGGCGGTATTTTTAAACGTTGCGACTTTTTTGTAACACAATAAGCTTTAAATGTCCCATTTGATACATCTATGCACCATGACGATAGCTCAGAACGTAAGAAGTCACCTGCGAAACAAACCATACCTGCTGGAAGCCTTGGAAAAAGGCATAGTCAACCTCAGCGAACTATCCCGGCAGATTCAAATGGAGCTAGAAATAGACAACACGAGCGCTGTAAAAGCTGCTTTGAGACGATTTTCAGAAGAACTGCAAAAGCACAAGCAAAAAAGAGAAGAAAAAGTCCTGCAAATTCTAAAAAGAAGCGGAATAGCGGTTTACGACAGAAAATCCGTTATGATCACAAGCAAGGAAATAAACACAAAAAACGGAATGAAAGTTGACCTGCTAGGCAAATTCGTTTACCTTCTAGACAGAAGCGACATGCCTGAAAGAATCAGCACACTAGTAAAACATGATAATTGCACAATGATAGTTATGCATTCTCCAGAAGAACTGGAAGCCACGCCGGGAGTAGTCGCTTTCCTAACGGCGTTGTTGGCAGAGCAGAACGTAAACATCATAGAGTTCATCTCTTGCTGGACTGAAACAATCATTGTGGTGGAGAAAAAGGACAGCCTCAAGGCTTACGAAGTTCTGTCCAATATGGTGGGTTGATATGCGGTTAAGCAATCCTGAGGAGAACGCCGCATTTAAGATGACTTGTTTAGAACTGAACTCGCAAAAAAGCAGCAATATTATTAATACTTACAGTTTGATACTGTTTGCTGATTGTGCAGCTCAGCCAATGCCACAAGACCAAGCAAAGGTGTTAGCTTAATGGAGTTGGAATGATGACGTATCAACAATGTATTAACTGTGGAAGCAAATACGGCATAAATGAAATTGTGTACTTCTGCAAGAAATGCGGAGACTTGCTTGAAATAAAATACGATCACGGTGAACTGGCTGGCGCGCTTAGAGAAAGCGAATGGTTGAATGCGCCGCTTTCGGTATGGCGATACCAAGACTTCATGCCCATAAGCGATTTTTCAAAAATAGTCTCTTTAAACGAAGGAGGCACAGGTCTTCATCCATGCCCGCGCTTGGCAAAACATTTGGGAATTAGGCAGCTTTACGTTAAAAATGAAGGCGAAAACCCCACAGGCTCTTTCAAAGATAGAGGCATGACGGTTGGCGTTACGAAAGCCTTGGAGCTCGGAGTTAAATCCGTTATCTGTGCTTCTACGGGTAACACTTCTGCTTCTTTGGCTGCTTACGCCGCAAAAGCCGGGTTGCAGTGCGCCGTGCTGATACCTTCGGGCAAAATCGCATATGGGAAGCTTTCGCAAGCCATGATCTACGGCGCAAAGGTAATTCAGGTGCGCGGCAACTTTGATCAAGCTTTGGATGTTGTGCTGAAGCTTTCAGAAAAACACAGAAACATCTATCTTCTTAACTCCATTAATCCTTTCAGAATTGAAGGACAGAAATCCTTGGGCTACGAAATTTGCGACCAGCTAAATCAAGAAGCGCCCGACAGAATTGTGGTGCCCGTGGGAAACGCTGGGAACATAAGTGCCATATGGAAAGGCTTCACGGAGTTTCACGAGCTTGGTCTCGTAAACACGCTTCCGAAGATGACCGGCATACAAGCGGCTGGCTCAGCGCCAATAGCGCAGGCAATAAAAACTGGAAGCGACACAATTATACCTGTTGCCAAGCCTGAAACCGTGGCGACTGCCATAAGGATTGGTGCGCCTGTGAGCTGGAAGAAAGCATTGAACGCGATACGGGAGTCGCATGGAACGGCTGAGACTGTGACGGACGCGGAGATTTTGGATGCGCAGAAAACTTTGGCTCGAGTTGAGGGACTGTTCGTGGAACCCGCAAGCGCCTCGTCAATCGCAGGGTTAAAGAAGCTTAGAGAAAACGGAGAAATCGATAAAGACGAGCGTGTGGTCTGTGTTACAACTGGTCATGGGCTTAAAGACCCGGATACGGCGGTTAAGATGAGCGAGAAGCCAGTGGAAGTTGATGCTGAAATAACAGCGGTAGAAGAGGCTTTAGGCTTAAAAAAAGAAGTAGCAATCTTGGTACGGTGAAAGCAGCATGAGAATTATTTTGGTTGGTTTTGGCGTAGTGGGGAAGGGCGTAGCTACCATACTTGCTCGCAGATATTCAGAAAAGGTTAAGGGTTACGGGTTTAACCCAAAAATCGTTGCCATCGCCGATATAGACGGCGCGGTTATAAACCCAAGAGGGCTAAGCCCTGAAAAGCTGGAAGCGATTAAACAAAAGGGTTTTCCAATATCAAAAGACCCCGACTTTGGGCATCCTGGGATGTCAGCGTTGGATGTTATTGAATCGGTTGAAGCAGAAGTGGTTGTTGAAGTCACGCCTGTCAACATCAAAAACGGTGAACCAGCCCTATCACATATCACTGAAGCGTTTAAAACGGGGAAACATGTTGTTACGACCAACAAAGGACCCCTAGCCTTAGCCATGCCAGCCCTCACAGAACTAGCTGATTATAACAATGTGTATTTGCGGTTTAGCGGAACAGTCGGCGGTGGAACACCCATGCTTGAGTTTGCCAAACGATGCCTCGCAGGAGACAAAATCCTTGCCATAAAAGGCATACTGAACGGCACAACCAACTATATACTAACGGAGATGTCTCAGAACCGCGTGACCTTCCAAGAAGCGCTAGCAAATGCGCAGAAGCTTGGTTACGCTGAGAGAGAGCCGTCCATGGATATTGACGGATTTGATACCGCCTGCAAAGTAGTCATTCTGGCGAACTGGATAATGAACAAAAAAATAACCTTAAAAGACGTAGATAGGACGGGCATCCGCGATGTATCTTTGCAAGCGCTTGATGAAGCTTCAAAGAGGGGCAATACAATCAAGCTCATAGGTTCAATAGACGACGACGGAGCAACCGTAAAGCCAACGGAGATACCGAAAAACAACCCCTTATGCGTCAGTGGAGTCCTAAACGCGGTAACATTCTTTACCGAATTCGCGGGTGAACAAACCCTCGTCGGCAGAGGCGCAGGCGGCATGGAAACAGCCAGTGCAATTTTAAGAGACTTATTAGACATAAGACACAATCTGGCAAACAAAATACTCACTAACACCTATGGAGTGTGAAAAGTGTGAAGAAAATAGTGATGAAGTTTGGAGGAACCTCAATAGCTACTGGCGAAAACATACGCCGCGTAGCAACTCTCGTGGCAAATGGTGCCAAAAAAGGCAACAGTGTCATCGTTGTGGTTTCCGCTTTGGATGGCACAACCGACGAATTATGCGAAGCCGCTGAACATGCGCAGAAGGAAAACGAAGCATACATTCGCAAGTTTACACAGAAACTGCTTAAAAGGCACTCCGCTGTTGCCGTGAAAGCGATTGAAAACAAAAGCATACAAAAGGAAATAGAACAAGTTATCGAAAAGACAATCGACGAACTTGAGAAAGTGCTTACAGGGATAAGTTATGTTGGAGAGCTAACACCGAAGTCAAGAGATTATGTTTTGTCTTTCGGAGAACGATTGTCCGCGCCAATTGTTTGCGGCTGCCTCCGAGATTTAAAACTTGAGTCGCAATGGTTTACGGGAAAAGAAGCGGGAATAGTAACCGACTCGGACTTCGGCGAAGCGAGTCCCCTTTTGAACGTTACCACGCACCATGTGAAACAGAGAATAGGACCATTACTTGAGAAGCGAATAATCCCCGTGGTAACAGGATACATAGCAGCGACACAAGACGGCGTAGTCACGACTCTTGGACGCGGAGGCTCTGATTTCACTGCGACGCTTATAGGTGCTGCCTTGAACGTGAACGAAGTGTGGATATGGACAGATGTGGATGGCATGATGACTGCTGACCCAAAGATTATTCCATCAGCGAAGTTGCTATCTGTGCTTTCTTATCAAGAAGCCGCAGAAATGGCTATCTTCGGAGCTAAAGCCATGCATCCTAGGGCACTGGAACCGCTAATGAGAGAGAACATTCCTGCGCGAATAAGAAACGTTTTCAACCCCAAAAACCTAGGCACGTTAATAGCCAATTCACAAACAGCCCAACGGACCGACGTTGTGAAGGCAATCGCCATTATCAAAGACGTAGCCATGATTAACATAAGCGGTGCAGGAATGGTGGGTGCTCCTGGAAGCTACGCGAAAATCTTTGAGGTGTTGGGAAAGAACTGCATCAACATCATGATGATTTCAACGGCAGTTTCTGAAGCAAATATTTCGTTAATAATTCGAAGGAACCTTTTAGGACGAGCGCTTAGCACGTTGGAAATAGCACTCTTAGGCACAGGCTTCATCAGCGAGGTGACCGCTGAAGACGATGTCTGCGTCATCGCCGCCATGGGCGCAAACATGAAGGGCACATTAGGCGTAGCGTCAAGAATATTCACAGCCATGGCTCAGAAAGGAATAAACATCCGCATGATAGCCCAAGGCTCTTCGGAACTCAACATTTCCTTCGTTGTCAAGGAGAAAGATGGGGTGGCAGCGGTTCGAGCCATTCACGGCGAATTTAAACTGGACAAAATGTAGTTTGGCGCTTATTGGCTTCCAGTTTTCTTGTGCAGTTCCACCAGCTTCAGGAGGGTTTCCTTGTAAACTTGAATGCTGTCTAAGTATTCGCTTATGATTATGTGCTCGTCTGTTGTGTGGTCCAAATGCGAGTCGCCAGGTCCATAGGTGACAATCGGAGCGTTCATGGCTCTGCCGAGGATGTTCATGTCGCCTGTGCCAGTCTTTCTCAAAAGCTTCGCGGGCTTTTTCAGCACTTTTCTGATGGAAGAGGACAAGGCTTTCACGAGGGGTGAGCTTTTATCTACTTCGAACGGCTCATTTGAATCTTCAATTGACACTTTCACCTTAACTTTCGGGTTGTCAGCGCCGTATTGTTCGATCACTTTCTTGGCGTCGTTGAAAACTTGGGTGGAAGTGAATTGGGGAGGAACTCGAAGGTCTATGTGTATTTCGCTTTCGAAAGGAATTACAGAGTTCGCTCTTCCGCCGCTCACTTTGGTTAGGCACGCGGTTACTGCGTGGAAGGGGCTTTGTTGCGTTTCCAGCGGTGGAAGGGAGTTTTTGATTTGTTGCCAAAGTTCAAACGCTTTCTCAAGGGCGTTGTCGTAAAGCCATGGTGCAGAGGAGTGCCCGGTCTCCGTTTTGCATGTTATCTTAATGTGCAGGTTCCCCTTATAGCCGATGGTTATGTTTCCAACTCCGCTGGGTTCTCCGAATATGGAGTAATCAGCTGAAATGCCGTCGCTTATCAGATGTTTGATGCCTCTGCTGGTGGCTTCTTCTTCTACGACGCTGGCAACCACAATTTTGGCTTGAAACGCTGGCTCTTGGGCAACTGTGGCTGCCGCCATCAACATCGCTGCCAGCGGACCTTTTGCGTCTACCGCGCCTCGGGCGTATATCTTGTCTTTTTCAACCCGCAATGGAAGATACCCAGCAACGGTGTCCATATGCCCGCACAAGAGGATTGTGGGTTCACCTTGCCCTATTTCTCCAATGACGTTTCCGATAGAGTCTTTTTTTACGCGGAAACCTAACTTTTTCATTTCTTCGACGAGAAAGTCGGAGATGACTTCCTCTTTACCTGACGGGCTGTAAATGCCCAGTAAATTAGTTAGCAGCTGCACCGCTTGTTCGCTCATTTTCTTCTTCCCCTATAACTGTATCAAGGACAGAGATGACTTTGTCAATTTGCTCTTTCTCGATGACCAAGGGCGGTAGAAAACGCAGAACGTTTCTTCCCGCGTCTAAGATGAGCACGCTTCTATCCATAGCCTTGAGTATTATGTTGAGAACATCATATCGGAGTTCCACGCCTAACATTAAGCCTAAGCCGCGAACCTCTTTCACGATTTTATACTTAGCTTGCAGGTCTTCCAGTTTAGCCTTGAAGTATCCGCCCAGAGCCGCGGCTCTTTCCGCAAGTTTTTCCTTCAAAAGCACGTCAATCGCGGCACATGCAGCAGCGCAAACCAGAGGACTCCCGCTGAAAGTGCTTGAGTGCTCGCCAACCTTGAAGGAAGACATTATGGGTTCTTTGGCTACGGTTATGCCGATGGGCAAGCCGCCTGCAAATGGCTTAGCCAAGCACATTACGTCAGGAGTGACTCCCCAATGTTCACACCCGAAAAGTTTGCCCGTTCGTCCGAAACTTGTTTGAACTTCGTCTAAGATTAAGAGAACGTTCTTTTCATCGCAAAGTTCTCTGACTCCAGGGAGAAACTCGTCTGGTGGAACGCGTACTCCGCCTTCGCCGCGGATTGGCTCAAGAAGAACGGCGGCAGTCTTGTCCGTTACGGCTTCAGTTAGCTTTTCGAGGTTGTCAGGCGGAACGTGCTTAAACTCTGGAACCAGAGGCTGGAAGGGTTCACGGTACTTTTTGTCCCAAGTTGCAGACAATGCGCCCATGGTTTTTCCGTGAAAGCCGCCCATAACAGCGATTATTTCAGGTTTGCCCGTGAATTTTCGAGCTAATTTTATGGCGCATTCAACAGCTTCGGCGCCGCTGTTTGAAAGAAACGCTTTGTTCAAGCCTTTCGGCGTTATGCTCATGAGTTTTTGTAGAAATTCTGTTCGCTTCGGGTTGTAAAGGCTTGCGTGACAAGAAATGAGCGTCTCAGCTTGTTTGCAGACGGCTTCTACCACCTTTGGATGTGAGTGCCCGAGTAAGGCAACGCCGTAGCTGCCCATGCAGTCTATGTATTCTTTGCCTTTTATGTCCCAGACTAATGCACCTTTGCCGCGTGTTATCACCAATGGTCGCTTAGCGAAAACGTTCGCCATTAACCTATTTTCAAAGTTAATTATGTCGTACTCATTCACTTGTCATCACCGTGCCAGCT
>Ga0209635_10000950_pt1 | contig 21080 bp, 13 predicted proteins | sample DeeMarSWOR230_32_FD_187463 | JGI IMG/M metagenome (GOLD analysis project Ga0209635, IMG submission 187463) | Marine sediment microbial communities from White Oak River estuary, North Carolina - WOR-2-30_32 (SPAdes) (version 2) | ecosystem: Environmental > Aquatic > Marine > Intertidal zone >...
GCCATAAGGCCTCCCTTGTTTCTGCAAGTTTTGTTAGATCATTAATATAACCAGGGAGGCCTGTTCTTTCAAGAAGATATCTTAAATCCCTTAAAAAGTGTAACCGAGGTGTGTTCACGCTTGCAGTTTCACCTTGACAAAACTACTATTCCTCTTATAATTATATAGCACGAAACGGAAGGTATGTTTGGCTGTTTTTGGTGACTTTGGTCAGATGTACCTTTTTTGTTTGTTGCAAGGGAAGGAGGTCAAATGCCTGAGAAAAATATGGTTGATGATTTAGTGTGTGTGATTTTACCACTTGTGAAAATGTCAGATGAAAAGATGATAGAAATGGGACCAGTACGATTTTGGACTACCAGTGAATTAGACAAACACATAGACTCAGATCTAAGAGATGATTTTAAAAAGTATGTTGATGGAAAAGAACCGAAAGACGTCACATGCATTTCAGTAGTTGATCCTGAACTACTTTTGCTTTTAGACTACATCCAGAAATATTTTTTACTTGGATACGCTGCTCATTTTCTGTGCTTTCTGTCAAACGTCACCTCGACCGGGATCAAAATGAGTAATATCAATGATTTGTATCCCTTTAGAAAAATGAGATTAGTCACTAAGAAACTTCTAAAAACCAGTGAAAACTGGGGGCCTGCAAACTGGTTCTCATATAATGTCAATAAACAAGCAGAGATTTCTTACATAGATAAGGACTTCTCAAAATGTTTTGGTAAAATATTAGCGACTAACTATATATCATTTAATCCAAGATGGGCAAGACGTGTTATCCGTGCAGTACAAAGTTTCAATTTCGTTTTCGAAGGCGAGGAAAGAGAGGGTGAGATTGCGTATAGCAGCTTCTATTATACCAAAACATTAGATATTATATTTTTGAGCATGGCCTTGGAATCACTTCTCGATTTACATTTTGCTTCCACCAATAAAAAAGATACTACGGCCAAATTTGTGAAAGGCATAATGACAATCACCTATGACGTACCATCTGAAAAACTTAAAGCCAGCTTGGAGAATTGGCTCAAAGAATTCTATTATATGCGTTCCGCTATAGTCCATGGTGATGATATTTCAAACATAGGCCAGCATGTTGTCAAGGGTGTGCAAGCTTTTTATGTTACTCTGAATCATCAGTTGCAAAGCCATACTTGCCTGAAGCCACATATCCTGCAACAGAAAGAGATGTATGACTGCCTTGCTCGTTTGTGGACAGAAAAAGAGGTTCTTATAATAATTAAAGACTTGTTGTCATGGAAGAGAAAGAATAACAGTGTGCCAGAAGAGATGTTGCGAGAACTTACTTTTCTTGTAACCTTTTTCTATAGAGTGACTAGAAACGCACCAAAGTTCTATTTTGCGAGAAAGGATGAAGATGAGCTCAGAATTAAACGTGAGATAGTTGATATTTCAGAACGGGTTTCAAGATCTCTTAAATCGTTGAAAGAACTGTTGGCTGAAAAAGGATTAACAGAATTCCCTGACTTCATTGAAGATCTGAAAGGAAGCAAATAAATCTTTTTATACTCTATTGATGCACATCACTTATGAATTCTATTTATTAAGAACCTTTGCCTGTTTGTTCTCTATAACATTCTGGTGTGTTGGACTGGGTGACTTACGGACTTAAAATCCGTAGACTGTATGCTCTTGACTAAAATGGTTATTTTGATAAAATTGTATTAATAGGGAGGAGATGGAAAGATGTTTAGAAGATACTTATCACAAAAATGCTTGGTGATTGCTTTTGTAGGTTTACTTATCATTGGCTGTGCACCACGACAGACACGTTATGCCTCTGAATCTTTGGATTTGGCCAGAATGGCTGCTTCCACTTTCCCCGAATTGAGCAGAAGGGTATTGGATATTCCAAAGGATGAAAAGGAAACAGAAACAGACGTTGATCGCTACAAACAAATGCTTGAGCAAAAATTCCAATTTAGTCCTCCAGTGACGATTCTTCTCATAATTCCTCCTACACGCCGACTTTATTGGTGGGATGAATATCACACTAATCCAAAGAATACTGATAGTTTAAATGCGATGCTTTTCAAAACCCTGAGCGAAGGTATTATAGCTACCGATTACGTTAATGATCTGAAATTAGCTTCCTCAATTTTTAATTTTGGCACACTCGATGGATTACAAGAACTTGCAGCCCGTTACCGTGCTGACGAATGTTTGCTTGTATCGTATGACTTATTGCTAATACAGCCAAGATTTTGCCTAGGCTTCTGGCCAGCGAGTTATCTTATTGGCGATTTGAGTATGGAAACTATCTTATTGGATACTAGAACCGGGTTTATTTTAATGAGTAAAGAATATTCTTGCGTTAGAAGAACCAGTTTCACTATGCTCATGACATCGAATAAAGAATTAGAAGTAATTAAACTAATTGTACCGGAATTAGTTGATTCGATTGTGGGTGATTTAGCCACGTTCTATAAGAAAGAATCAGAATAGCAAACCTACATTTAATCATTGATAAATTAACGGACTTAAAATCCGACAGATACTAATACAGGCTTAAGTGTCTCATTATGAAACACTTAATGTGGCTGAGACACTTTCTTTGCAGAATCTCTTGAAATATTAGATGTTGTTTTGGCATAGTTCTTGCTTATACTTTAGTTGGTAAGGAGATATCGTGAGAAGTGTAAGATGTATAGTCTGCATCCTCGTAGTAATCAGTACACAATTCCTTTGTGGGCAGGAGTTAATGCAACAGAAGACAGGTGTAAGAAATTTGCCTTTTGATGCTAATAAAGTTATTACACAAGTTTCTAACCAATATATATACAATAAGAATCGAGATGACGAGTTTTTGATTGATACGAATGTTGCGTATGTACCGGCGCTTGAATCACAGAATTCAGTTTCAATCGCTTTTGATGGCACAAACTACCTTATCGTATGGTTGGACACTCGCAATAGAGAGCAAATTTACGGTGCTCGTGTAAGTTCGTCGGGAGTAGTTCTTGATACCGTTGGTATCATCGTTTCGCACTTTGCATCGTGGTCATCCTATCCTATGATTACTTTTGGCGGCACAAACTATTTTGTTGTGTGGGCAGATTTGCGTAATCGCTATACATCTATCGAGGATATCTACGGAGTACGAATAACTCAAAATGGCACAATTCTTGACACAATCCCCATCGCTATATCAACTGCCGCAGGAAGTCAAATACTTCCTGCAGTTGCATATGATGGCGCAAACTACTTGGCTGTATGGGAAGACAACCGCAGTGGTTCTTGGGAGATCTATGGTGCACGGGTAAACCAATCAGGAAATGTCATCGACTCAACGGGTATCCGTATATCAACACTAGGCTCGTTTTATCAGAATCCAAGAGTTGCTTTTGATGGCACAAACTATTTGGTGGTCTGGGAGCATGGTCCAATCTATGGGGCACGTGTGACGACCTCAGGTGTTGTGCTTGATACAATTCCTATCACTATTACATCCGGTAATGCATCTCCAAGTGATCCTTCACTTGCATTTGATGGTAATAACTTTATGATAATTTGGGCAGATACAAGAGGTAGCATCCGTAGTGATATTTACGGGGCACGTGTGACACCGACAGGGATTGTGCTCGACACAAGTGGTATTGCAATTTCAACCGCTCCTGCTGAACAGCTGTATCCGACAGTATCTTTTGGTGGATCGAACTATTTCGTTGTCTGGGAAGATTGGCGAGATGGAGTCGATATTTATGGTGCTCGTGTGACGACCTCAGGTATTGTGCTTGATTCCATTGGAATACCTATTTACCCACAAATTCGAAGCGACGCAAAACCGGCAGTTTCCTTTGACGGTATAAACTATTTTGTTGTGTGGCAAAATCCAAGTTTTAGTTCATCTGGCTCATCTTTTGATATTTATGGTGCTCGTGTGAATCAGGCAGGTTCTGTGTTAGACTCGATAAGTATAGATATTTCATATGCTGCTTATGCTCAATATATACCCAAAACTGCGTTTGATGGTACAAACTATCTGGTTGTTTTTCAAGATTATCGAAGCGGAACTTCTTGGGATGTTTATGGTGTCCGCGTGAGTCAAACGGGTGTGATCCTAGATCCAAATGGAATAGTTATCTCAGCTAGTCCAAAAAACGTAGAATGTCTATCATTGTCTTTCGACGGCACAAATTATTTGACTGTATGGTGTGAGGCCAGCCATTGGGGTGATGGTGATATTTACGGTGCTCGTGTGACGACCTCAGGTGTTGTGCTTGATACAATCCCCATCGCTATCTCAACTGCTTCACGTCACCAAACAGAATCTGCAGTTGCTTTTGATGGCACAGATTATTTTGTAGTCTGGCTTGATTGGCGCGATTTTGAGAATGATATTTATGGTGCTCGTGTGACGACCTCAGGTATTGTGCTTGATACATTAGGAATCAACATTTCAGCTTCAGAAAGTCTGCAAACAGAGCCCTCGATCGTTTTTGACGGTACAAATCATCTTGTCATCTGGCAGGATAATCGTAACGGCCTAACTGATATTTATGGAACACGTGTGACGCAAACTGGTGTTGTGCTCGACACAAGTGGTATTGCTATCTCAACTGCTGTGGATCATCAAAAGTTCCCCGCAGTTGCATTTGATGGTAACAACTATTTTGTGGTATGGCAGGATTCACGAAATACAGTGATTGGGTCACACATTTATGGAGCAAGAGTAAATCAATCAGGGACTGTTATTGACACGTTGGGCATACTCATTTCAGATCAACAGGATTACCAGAATCACCCATCGATCGTTTTTGGTAACGATTATTATTGTGCAGTTTGGCAGGAAGCTGCTATTTTCAAATGGTATGATATTGAAGGAGCTAAAATTGATACAGCAGGAACAGTGACTGAAAGGTTCACTGTCTCCGACCAGCCAGGGAATCAAGTTACGCCAGCGATAACACATGGCATTGGAGACCAATTTCTCATCACCTATTCTGGCTGGACCGATTCTATTAACAATCGTCCAACCAACACAATGCGCATATGGGGTAAGTTCTATCCATTCATCGGAGTTGAAGAAGATCATGAATTAAGTAATCAAAAAGTTGTTTCCGGTCTACGAGTCTATCCCAACCCTATTCATAAAACATGCAATGTCAAGTATAGTTTACCCCAGAAGACTAAAATCAATCTGTCGCTATATGATATAACAGGAAGATTGATAAAAAAATTCATAGATGAAGCACAGGATGCAGGTGTTTATCAAAAGACATTTGAACTTATAGATTTAGCTCAAGGAATTTACTTCATTAGACTAAATACAGAAGATACTTCAGAAGTTCAAAAAGTAATCTTAATAAAATAGAGGGACGGCTGAAAGTAGACTGACGTACTTAAAATCTGCTAGTGGCCATTCATTCTTGACATTCACATTAGAACAATCTATAATCACAAAAAAATTGTCGGTGATGTTTAAATCGTTTATGTAACATTGATATAGTCGCATAAAGTGGTGAGGAGATTAGTGCTTAGTGGAAGAATGAAGGCTCTTTTGTCAAGAAAATATACTGTAGTATTTATCATATTTGTGCTAGCCTTTTCTATCCGTTTTATTTATCTTGAAGAAATCAAGACAAATCCATTTTTTGAAAATCCGATTACTGACAATTTATGGCACGATACTTGGGCCCAAGAAATAGCGCGAGGGAATTGGTTAGGTGAAGAAGTATTCTTCAGAGCACCACTGTATCCATATTTCCTCGGCAGTATTTATGGGGTATTTGGTCACAATTATTATCTCCCACGTCTAATTCAGGCAATCTTGGGCTCTTTGAGTTGTGTTCTAATTTTCTTCATTGCGAAGATAGTATTTAATCGCACAGTAGCGATCATTGCTGCACTCATTGCTTGTTTTTATGGCATTTTTGTATACTTTGATGGTGAGCTTTTGATAACTTCATTGGTTATTTTTCTTGACTTGCTCCTAGTCTTTACCTTACTCAAGACATCAGAAAAATGGAGGTCTCTCTTCTGGGTGTTTTCTGGCATAGTTTTTGGTTTATCAGCTATTGCTCGCCCAGCAATTTTTGTTTTTCTCGTTGGAATATTTATCTGGATGGCAATACAAAAGGAAGGAAAGAAGCTGATTCAAGGATATTTGTTGCTTTGCTTCGGTATCGGTGTAATTGTTTTGCCAGTCACCCTAAGGAATTACCTTGTTGGGAAAGATCTTGTCTTAATCTCTTCCCAGGGGGGTATTAATTTTTGGATTGGGAATAATACAAGATCAGACGGCAAAACAGCACATGCCCCGAGCATGGATAAGCCACCCATGGGCGTAAAAGACAATATCTGGTATTCTTCTGTTAAAGTGGCAGAAAGGACAACTGGTAAAGAGATGAAGTCTTCAGAGGTTTCAGATTTTTGGTTTAAAGAAGGTTTTCAATTTTTTAAAAAAAAGCCACTGAGTTATGTCACACTGCAACTAAAGAAATTATATTTTTTCTGGAACGGTTTTGAACTTGAAAGCAATAAGAATATTTACTTGTATAGAAAATTTTCGTTCTTATTCAAAACCTTAGTATGGGTTTGGGGGATTGCTTTTCCGTTCGGGCTCGTCTGTGCTTTTGGCGTAGTGGGAATGTATCTAGGTCGCAAAAAATGGCCAAGGTTAATGCTACTCTATCTTTTCATATTCATTTATATGATAGCTGTGGTGGCGTTCTTTGTCACGGCCAGATTCCGAGCACCTATTGTACCTTTTCTAATTATGTTTATGGCCTATGCTATCTACTGGTTATACAAAAGAGTAATAGAAGGAAATTACCATCGTATGATTGTTCCTGCAGTTCTTTTTGCATGTATAGTGTTTGTTTCTAATTCTAGTTTTTTTGACGTTCGAAAGACAAATGTACTCAGGGAACACTGGCTCTTGGGTTACGCCTTTGCCCGTAGTGGGGCGTATAAGGAAGCAATCAGTGAATTGAAAGAAGCTATCAAATATGATTATGATCCTTTTATTTTGTCTCAAGTCCACTACATTCTCGGAGACATCTACTGTGTACAACAGGAGTATGAAGAAGCAGAAAAAGAATACATTGCAGCGATAAAGATCAATCCAAGTCATGCTAAAGTGTATTTCCAGTTAGGCAATCTATATATGCTACTCGGTTATTTAGATGAAGCAGAGAATGCTTATCGCAACGCTTTGAAAATTATTCCAGATTTCAAAGAAGCAAAGATGAATTTAAACATACTATTGCAGAAAAAACGGTTGCTTAAGCGCGACTGACATATTCTTAATTAATTGATAAGTCCCAAGTATCAAATTGGAAAGGGAGTCGGTTCTTACTGACCCTCTCTATTTGGTCCACTTTTACGATGCTGAAGCATCGGTCGATGACAGTGATTAACGTGAGATTACGGAGATTAAGAATATCCATGGTAATTCCACAGACGACAACATAAGGTAAACACTCCTTTCCGGATTGGTTGCAGTCAGAACTCTGATAACCGGGTCTGCCAACAGAAAGATCGTAGCATTGATAAATATCTAATAGAAAATAACGTGTCTAAAATCGTCGCGTTGACTTCTCTGAAATCTTCGTTATAATCTGATGGAGAATAAGGAAATAAGTAATGGCACCAAGAATTGAAGAACGTCGTTTAATAACCATCCTTTTTGCTGACATTTCAGGTTTTACTGCCTTATCTTTCAATCTCGACCCTGAAGAGGTTCGGGATGTTGTTAATATCTGTTTTGAATTTCTGAACAGCGTCATAATAAAACACGGTGGCACAGTTCACAAGTATGAGGGCGATCTGGTCATTGCCTTATTTGGACTACCAGGTGCATATGAGGATGATCCAGAAAGAGCAATAAAAGCATCCTTAGATATGATAAATCTTCTACCCAAAATAAATGAAACCCTATCAAAAAAATCAAAAATGAAAATCGAGATTGGATTACACATCGGTATAAATAGTGGAACAGTATTTGTTGGTGAGGTTGGGTCGGCAGAAAAGATGGAGTATACGGTAGTGGGTGAACCGGTTAATCTTGCCTCAAGGCTTAAGGATACGGCTAAAAGTGGTGAGATTTTAGTTTCTGAACCAGTATTCAGGGCTTCCCGATATTTGTTTGAATATAAGGCGTATCCACCCGTTACGGTAAAAGGGATCGAAGAACCGGTGAAGGTCTTCACTCCGGTACGTATGAGGGATAAGCCTGAACCGAAACGGGGTATAAAAGGACTTTATTCACCGCTTGTTGGTAGGGATAAGGAACTTAACTTACTCAAAGAGGCAGTGAAAAATTTGCTAAGTGGAAGAGGCGGTGCATTTTTTATACTTGGTCATATTGGTTTGGGCAAAACTCGGCTCTTTGAAGAACTTAAAAAAGTGATTTCTAGCCGCCAATTGATGATCTCCATCTTAGAAGGTAGAAGTCTTTCTTTTGCTGAAACCGTGCCATTCTCACCATTCTTACAACTTCTGGAAAATTTATTTGCCATTACTGACCAAGACTCGCCAGAAATAATTCAGAAGAAATTTCTGAAGAAAACCAAGGAACTTTTTCCTGAAACCTGGAATGATGTAGCACCATATATTGGATACCTATTCTCCATTCGTTTTGCTGATGAACTTGATGAGAAAGTAAAATATCTTAGTGACCGTGGATTGAAAACTCAAATATTTGTTAGTATTAGGGAATTATTCAGGGCACTATCCCGTATTCGACCTTTGCTTCTTGTGATTGAAGACTATCACTGCACTGATACTGCATCTTTGGAGCTTCTGGAATTTATTTTCGATTCACCAAAGCCATTTCCGATGTTGGTTCTGGGCCTTTCGCGGATTGAAAAAGAAAAGGAGTGTTTTAAAACAAAGGAGCGGTTGAAAAAGAAGCTGGACGATAACTTTACAGAGATTATATTGAAACCTCTTGATGTAAATGCCGGGACCCAGCTTATCTATAATCTCCTGGAGATTCCCGGTTTTACAGAAGAATTCAAAGATAAAATCCTTGCCAAGTCTGAAGGCAATCCATTTTATATTGAGGAAATCATCCGTGCTCTAACAGATTCTGGAATTCTAACCTTTTCATCCGGGGTCTGGAACGTAACATCTGACATTTCTGCCTTCGAGATACCCGATACCATTCAGGCAGTCATATCCGCAAGATTGGATCAACTAGATCAAGATGTAAGACACGTCTTGCAGACCGCCTCAGTAATAGGGCGAAATTTTTATCTGCACATTCTTGAACATCTCTGCGGACTTGATGGGTTGATGTTGACCCTCCACTTAGCGACCCTTGAAGAACTTGAGTATATTATCGAAACAGAAAGGAAACCCGAGTTAGAATACACGTTTAAACATCCTCTTTTGTATGAGATCTCATATAATAGTCTTCCAAAGACGAAACGTCGTACACTGCATCAAAAGACAGGTGAGACTATAGAAGATATTTATAACGATCGACTCGATGATTTTGTTGAAATATTGGCTTATCAGTATGCCAATAGTGATAATTTTGAGAAGGCGCTTGAGTGGCTTGAAAAGGCCGGTCAAAAAGCAAAGGACAGGTATGCAAATGATGAAGCGATTAGATATTTCCAAAAGACAATCGCAATTATAAAAGACGGGTTGGAAGGTAAGGAGGCGGAACTTTGCGCAGCATATGAAGCGCTCGGTGATATTCACGGTTTAAAAGGTGAATACGAGTCTGCTATAAAATTTTATGAAGAAATGTATCATAATGCAGCCGGGGATAAAATAATTCAGTCAAAATCAAGAAGAAAAACCACTGAAATATTTCATGACCAAGGCAGATATGACGATGCATTGAGAGCCCTTGATGAGGCGGAAAAGATGTTAACAGAACGCTCAGAAAAGGAGATGTTTGAAAAATCTCAAATATGCATAATGAGGTGCTGGATTCTTAGGCTAAAAGGTGAGATGGAAAGGGCTGTAAAAGAAGGTGAAATGGGTTTAAAAATAGTTGATGATTTATGTCTGCTTAAATGGATTGACGAAAGAGAAATAAATATTCTAAGAGTTCAAGGATTTAATAATCTAGGAACAATTTTCTATAATAAAGGAGAATATGATAAGGCGATTAAACTTTATCAGAGATGTCTGAAAATATCTGAACAGGTAGGCAATAAGCGGGGGGGTGGTGTGGCAATTCGTAATTTAGGACTTGTATATTATGAAAAAGGAGAATATGATAAGGCGATTGAATTCTATCAAAAGGGGTTAAGAATATTTGAGGATATAGGCGCTAAACGAGTGATTGGTGTCGCAAATAGCGATATAGGAAGCGTGTATGGGGCGAAAGGAGAGTACGATAAGGCGATTGAATTTTATGGAAGGGCGTTAAAAATATTTGTAGAGACTGGGAATAAGCAGAGGCTGGGTGAAGTACACGAGGGGCTAGGCAGCATTTATCATAATCGAGGCGAATACAACAAGGCGATCGGATTTTATCAAAAGGCTATAAAATTATTCGAGGAGATAGGTTATAAGCGCGGGATTGGCATAGCAAATCACAATTTAGGGAAGATATTTTTGGAAATTACTCAATATGATAAGGCAGCACACTGTCTATCGAAATCAGAAAACATTCTCAAGGAAATAGGGGATAAAAAAACACTATATGCAGTATATACAGCATTAGCCATGTTAAAATGTAAAAGGAGTTTAGGGGACACAGAAAAACCCCAGTATAGGGAGTTGCAGAAAGAGGTGTTGGAGCATGCAGATAAGGCATTGAGTTTCGTAAAGGAATTGGGTTCAAAACCCGATATGGCAAGTTGCTATTTTGCTTATGGTAATATATATGCCTCTATTGGCAATTTCAAAAAGGCAGAAGAAAATTTTAAAAAAGCGATTAAAATTTATGAAGAACTGAATCAAAAAAAGTTCCTTGCTGATGCCTATCTTGAATACGCAAAAATGTTGAAAAAAGAAGCCTTGGGAGGCAAATATTCACAGGACTTGGTAGATGAATATTTTAAGAAAGCACGAAAAATTTATAAACAACTAAAATTAAAAAACAAAATCAAAGAATGTGTTTAACTAATGCAATATTTTCTTAATTATCAAAACCCGTAAGAAAAGATATTCTTAGGATAGAACGACGGAAGCCTGCTTCGTTACAGATAATTTTTAATGGTGCTAGCCAGCGGTAGGTATGATTAAAATGTCAAATTGTCAAGCACCGACCCCACTTTTCCATGGTGTGTCATCTCTTTTGATCGTCCAAAGGAACATGACTATCAGGCCAAACAGTACGACCGGGACAACAACGATCCCTGCTTCTGGACCAAAAAAACCGCCCGTCATCCAATCGGGTCCGGTAATCGTATGTTTAATAAGACTCTCAGAATCAAGACCACTGACTGAAAATCCAAAAATGGGTCCTTGGAAAAAATTCCAACCGGCGTGCATCCCAATGGATAACCAGAGTTGATTTGTTCGGAGCCAGCCAAAGATTCTCAAAAAGCCAAAAATGGCTATTAACACACCTGAAAATACTGTGCTGTCAGGATTCGACATATGTATGAGACCGTAGAAGATGCACGACACCACGACAGCCCATACAAATCCGATCCCTTCACCCAGGTTCTGAAGGATGTAGCCACGAAACCCTAACTCTTCAGAATAACCGGTAGCAAGCCCAACCCCAAAAAACAACAAAAAGATTTCCAAGATCGCTGGAAATCCGCTGCCCGTCCAGCCAATCTCTTTGATCTCCAGCATACCTGATGCCAGAAGGACTACGAAAAAGAGACCGACCATGAATCCGCTGAGAATGAACCCGATCAGCATATCCCAAATCGCAAATCTATTGAACTTTAATCCCAGCGATACAAACGATTTCTTATCGATGAATTTTCTGAAGAGCCATACGATCAGTGTTCCACCAATTACAACAACAATTCCTCGAAAAACCCAGCTGATTGTGTTGTTTTCCAGTGATCCACCAAAAATTGGTCTAAGGGATAGGTTGAGTATTCTCATTATAATAGGAACCGCAGGTAAGAACAGGAATAGTCGCCAGCCTGCACGAAGCCGGTTTTCATCTAGGTTTAGGAAGATTTTTTTAATGGTGATAGACTACCCCCTTATCATAGGCACTTAGATTCCGCCTCATAATATGCTGCAATAAGTTTTCTTTTTTTTCTATATATATAATACGTTGCAAAATAGAATAATGTTACATTAAGGTGAAACTTTCCGCCATTTTCCTCCGTATTATATAATATATAATAGATTTTAGTGGTTTTACTTAGACTATTACAAGAAATGCTTAAAGAGGAGGCACAATGGGATTTTTAATAATTGTTATATTAGCATTAGATAATCCGGCTAAATCCTTGGAAGTGCGGTTTACAGAAACACCGCCCTCAATCGACGGAGTACTTGAGGATATTTGGTCTAAGGCTGATTCAGCCACAAATTTTGTCCAATGTGAGCCTTATGAAAAATCAAACCCTACTGAGCAGACAACCGTATATATCCTGCAGGATGAGAATAATCTTTATATTGCATTCAAATGTGATGCAAAGGCTCTTGGTTCAGTCAAAGGATTGATGAAGGACGAAGACTATGTCAGTGTCGGGATTGATCCTTTTGGTTGCAAAACAACCGGCTATTATTTTCGGGTCTTTGCCAGCGGGGTGATGAGTGATGGCTGGGTTCTTGATGATGGAAGAAATTATGATGATTCCTGGGAAGGTGTCTGGTATCGAGGAGTAACTGTTCATGATGATCATTATGTGGTCGAAATTAAGATCCCGTTCAAGTCGATCCGTTATAACCGAAATTTACAAGAATGGGGTATTCAATTTGAGCGTTACTGTGCGGCAAATCGTGAAACCGATTACTGGACCGAAGTATTGCAAATAGATGGTGACCGGCTCTCGCACTGGCCCCCACTGAAGAATATCCAGGCACAGACCACTGGCTATCACTTTGAATTGTATCCAGAAGGTTATATAAGGTCGGATCTAAATTGGTATTATGATACCACGGGTATGGAAGACAGTATAAAAACCGATCTGAAACCCAGCGGTTCTTTGAATTTCAAATGGGATATCACCTCACAAACAACAGTGAACGCAACCATATATCCAGATTTTGCCCAGATCGAATCCGATCCCTTTACTGTGAATCTTGGTCGCTACCCAACATATCTGGATGAACGCCGACCTTTTTTTCTTGAAGGAAAAGATATCTTTCGGTTTTCTGATTTTGGTGAAGGTGTTGGATTTTTTGATCCTTTGGAAATTTTCTATTCTCGCCGCATCGGAAAGTCCATGAACGGTGAGGCAGTACCAATAATCGCTGGTGTTAAATTGACCCACAAAACCAAAGAATGGAATGCAGGCGTGTTTGGCGCCTACACTGATGATTATACGCAAAACGATTCAATGATTGAGTCGAACCATGCTTTTGGTGTTGCCCGGATCAAACGCGGTGTTTTTCATAATTCAGATATCGGATTTATGTTTAGCGGTTCTTACGTTGATTTAGATAATTATAATTATGTCGTTGGTATCGACGGTGTACACCGCATGGGCCGTAATCAATTTATTGCCCAGGGAGCGCTAAGTGACAAAAATAATAAACGGGGTTGGGCAGCCAAATCTGCTTTTTTTGGATTTCTCGGAAATTTCCTTACCCTTGGTTCGATTGAAGTCATCGATGATTCGTTTGATGTCAGTGACGTCGGTTATGTACCCTGGGCTGGTCAGAAAGAAATTTTCTTAGCCAGTGGTCCTTACTGGCAGTTCCCACAGGGTTTTTTCAGCAGCACATTTATTCTGCCCGGTCTCCATATTGGACAGGAACCAGGCAGTGATAAATGGTCAATACTTGCCTTTCTTGAGCAGAATTCAGGATTTCGCAATCAATGGGGATATGATATGAGCATTATGCTTGGTTCATATTATGAAGCAGATACAAATTATCTGTTTAAAAATGTATGTTTATCAGTCTGGGGTAATCTCTTCAAACATGGTATTTGTTTTGGTGGATCGTACGATTATACATACAATTACAGACGTGACTTCATTGCGTGGAACGGCTCACACTGGTTTGCTTATTCTTATGCGTTTATAGACTGGATGAGTGCAGGGTTTAGTGCCAATGCATGGTTTGAATGGGATACACTTAATGCCTTAGTTGGCATAACGCCCCGACTTCAACCACGTATTGATATTCGTTTTAATGCTGATATGAGCCTTGGATTATTTGGCGAATTTGTCATGACTGGCACGGGTTATAATGATCAAGAAGTTTATTCAATTCGACCGGGACTGCTGTTCTCATGGCGTTTTTTGCCGAAATCATGGTTCTATATCGCGATAAATGATTATCATCAGCAGAACGACCAGGGAAACCTGCAACATGAATATTTAATTGGTGCGATAAAGGCAAAGTACCTTATATATTTCTGATAATACGGAGCAAATATCAAAACATGATGCATTCATTAGAAAACAGCGGTTAGACAAATAATGTCTAATGCCAAGAAAACCTGCCACCATATGACATGTGCAATGTACGGTTATTTGGTCAGAACAGATGATAAGGAATGAATCCCTTACTCAGTAGATCATAATGTGCTGGTAAACAGCAAAACTCCTAATACAGTTATTAATAAAGCCCCAATGATCGAGATTGTAGTCTGTAAAATCTTGCTAGTCTTTGTTCGAGTAATAACATACTTGGTGAGATTTTCTTTTGCCAGAATTGTTGAAACACCAACAATTGAAATGGTTGCTGCCATTCCCAAAGCCATGAAAAATGTGCTTATTATACCGAGGTACAGAATGCCCATAGATATAGAAAAGAGTAGGACTATCATTGCACCAGTACAGGGAGTTAGCCCAACGGCGATTGCAAAAGGGATAATTGGTTTAGTTTTTGCTAAGTTATGATCAGTAATCGTGTCTGTCGATGTCTCCTTACCCCAGAAACTGATAATTGCTTTGAACAGTAGAAACAAACCGATAATAGTGATTACTCCGTAACTTATTAACCTAATTATTCTGCCAAAATTTTCAAACTTGGGTAAAAAAGTTTGTTGAATTATGAAATAAAGGATAAGCACAAGAATTAGTGCAGATAGAGCATGAAGAAATCCTATTAAGGTACCAACCATAATTCCTTTCTTAACTTCAGCATTTTCTGCCAGAAAATATGAAAATGTTATAGTTTTACCGTGCCCCGGTCCTAAAGCATGAACCATCCCATAAATGAAAGTAATGAAAATGATTATGAGAAATGGCCTTACTGATTTTCTTTCTTTTATTTCTTTGGATAATTCAGTGATTTTGTGATTTAAGTCACGTTGTAATGATGAAATGTATTTTATGAATTTCTTAATAAATGATGGATACTGGATACCTTTTCTGGGTTTATCCGATGTAAACGGGTTATCCTGCGCGAATATTAGCGTATTTGCGAGCAATAATGTTGTTAGAATAATCAATATGCCTTTTTTCATCATTCTTTCTTCCTAAACATTAAACGAATTGAATAAGGATAGATCTCTCCGTAGTTTTTGGATTCTTTTGTATCTTCAAATACTTCATATTCATAATCAATGGTTTCTGCATTTGAGAAATGAACTGGATTTTCACCCATTGGTAGCAGATCTACATAATATGTTTCATCATACATACACACTTCGATTTCCTGATACGATGGATTTGCAGGAACCACATAGGCAATAAAGAAATTGTAAATAACCCTATCCTCTGATACCCTTACAGAAAAATCACTAACTGTTCTCACCTTAAGGCATTTGTCCTTATTTGTTATGTAAATAAAATAGTTGTAATTCGCGAGATTTGAGAATGCATCTTTCTCCGTTTTGACTATTTCATCGCTACTGAATTCGCCGTCTTTGTTGACATCATAATCTTGAAGCAGCATACTGCTGTACATCTCATCAAAAAACCATTCTGTTTTCATACCGATAAGTCCGTTCTCATTGAACATAAAATCTACTGTGTAATCAATAAACACATGTGGATGAGCCAATAGAAACCACGTAGTTAAAGGATTTATTAACACAAGAGAGATCTTTTTCATGATGTGGTTCTTATTAATGACTATGAAGCCGTTATTTTTCAGTATAACTACAGTGACTGGAAAGTCAAGATATGTATGGGGTCAGACCTGGAAACTAGAAACTAGTTGACATGTTAGTGTAGATGTATATAATACTCTGATGGCACGTCCCTACCGTTTGCAAGCCGAGAACTGTCTCTACCATATTGTAAGCCGCGGTGATGACCGCAAAAAGATCTATACATTAGCCAATGACTATGGTAAATTCATGGACTATGTAGTGAAGGCGAAAGAGCGATATCAATTTTTATTGTATGCATATTGCCTGATGGTCAATCATTTTCATCTGCTCATAGAGACTATGTTACCAAATATCTCTCAAATCATGCACTATATCAAAGGATCATATACGACCTACTACAATATCCGGCATCGCCGTACCGGTCATCTGTTTCAAGGTCGGTTCAAATCGATTGTTGTGGATAAAGAAAGTTATTTCCTTGAATTAACCAGATACATCCACCTCAATCCGGTGTATGCAGGCATTGTTCAGGATCCTGGTGCCTATAGGTGGTCAAGCTACCGCGGCTATCTGGGTAAAAAGGATGAATGTATTGACAAAGAAGCAGTAAAGCAGTATCTGGGTATGACCTGTGGTGCATATCAGCGCTTTGTGCTTGAGGGGATAAGAAAGCCGAAAGATCCATTAAAAAAGGTATATGCCGGGTTTTTATTAGGTTCGGTGGGTTTTATCAAGGATAAACTGGAGGATCTGAAACTTCAGATCGCCAGTGAAGAAGTGGTTCAGAAAAGGGTTTTGTCCAATGATCAGGACAAGGCAGAGCTGATCATACATAGTTTTGAGAAACATTTTCGTACGACGTTAGGGCAGATAAGAACGAGCAAGACCCGACCGATGCGTATGAAGCAGATATTGATCTATCTGTTACGAGAATATACGGGCTTGACGAATCGAGCGATCGGTGGTATGCTCAGGATGCGGTATCCCGCAGTAAGCAAAGCAGGATTGACAATGAAACAGATACTGAAAGAGGATAAGCAAATGCAGAGAACTATCAACAAAATAGTTTCTAGTTTCCAGGTCTGACCCCATCTTTCATCTGAAATGATAGATGATTGTAGGAAATTCAAGGAAGTCGGTGTAGAAGAATGGCTAAAATCTCGAATAGAAAACGCTGAAAAAGGATACCTTGGTTGTACAGGAAAGTATTATACTAAGCCACAGAGGAGACACTGATGGAGGATAAACAGTTACAGACCTGTGACATTCAGGTGAAAGATTTCAAGATCGAACCATTCGCGCTCGTGATTTTTGGGGGGGCAGGGGACTTGAGTAAGCGAAAGTTGGTACCGGCCTTATTTGATCTTTATTTGGAAAACGAATTGCCAAAACAATTCTCAATTGTCGGATTTGGGTTGCCTGATATGAGCGAAGATAATTATCGTGCTGCCATGAAAGGGGCGATCAGCGCCCACAGTGATACTCCTCCAGACCGAGACCAGCTTATCAAATTCAGCAAACATCTTCATTATGTGCCGTCTTTTTTTGATGATAACAAAAATTACAAAATCTTAATTGACAAACTGTCAGATCTGGTGACTTTTACTGATAAAGGTACAAAAGATGTTATTTATTATATGGCCGCACCACCCCAGTTCTTGCCATTGATTGTGGAAAAACTTGAGAAACACAATTTGGCTAAAGGCGTATTCAACGCCAAAATAATTGTAGAAAAACCATTTGGTAGTGATTACTTAACTGCCGCGCGATTGAATCAAATTCTTGCTGCGGCCTTTAAAGAAGACCAAATTTATCGCATCAATCATTACTTGAGCAGAGAGACTGTTCAAAATATACTTTTTTTCCGCTTTTCTAATAGCATTTTCGAGCCAATATGGAATCATCGATACATTGATAATGTGCAGATCACAGTTGCCGAAAGTGTTGGTATAGAACACCGCGGTACATTTTACGAACAGGCCGGTGTGGTTCGGGATATCGTGCAGAACTATGTGATGCAACTAGTGGGGCTCGTAGCTATGGAGCCGCCAGTTGGCTTTGACGCCGACTACATCCGTGATGAAAAGATTAAAGTCTTTCGCTCGATCTGTGCAATGGGTTTGAGTTACGTTGATGATTTTACGGTACGTGGTCAGTATGGCCCTGGTACGGTTAATGGTGCTGAAGTTCCGGGATATCGAAGCGAAAAAAATGTGGCATCTGATTCAAATACACCGACATTTATGGCGGCAAAGATGTACATTGATAACTGGCGCTGGGCTAATGTACCGTTTTATGTCCGGTCGGGCAAGCGGATGGCCAAATGTATAACTCAAATATGTATCCAGTTCAAACAACCGCCGTTGAGTTTATTTGGCAAAGCACATAATCAGCTCAAATCAAATATCTTGATCCTTAACACCCAACCACAAGAAGAAATATCATTGCAATTCGGTGTTAAATATCCAAATTCACATAATAAAATTTACCCGGTTGATATGAAATTCGATTATCAAAAAGCTTTCAATATAAAATCGCATCCTGTTTATGAACAGCTGCTCGTTAATGTGATGAAAGGTGATCTTAGTCTGTTCCTGCGACAGGATGCTGTTGAGGCAATGTGGCAGGTAGTAGATCCAATTATTTCACGCTGGAGAAATACCGCTGCGCCCGAATTCCCTAATTATGAAGCAGGTACATGGGGCCCAAAGGAAGCTCAACGCCTTCTTGAACAGGATGGTCGTAGCTGGGTTCTACATTAAACATTGAATAATGTCTGAAAAAGCCATAACTACCTTTTAATTCCACAAAGTGAATTGTAAATATTGTAAGATAATTCAAAGGCATGATACAGATTACAGTATGCGTAGGGCACATTGGGATTTGAGTAGTGACTTTCCCAGATGTGCGTGGCACTGGCAATTTGTTTGCGACCGATGTGGCGCAAGGATATCGTTTAATGGCACAACATGGTGCCCAAAGACGAAGGAGTTTTTCTGTATACGCTGTGCTCCTCGTCACAGAAAGGTTAAGAGGTCCTTTTGGGCGTGGGATTACTATTATTCACTCTGGTGTAAGACTTGTAAACGTTTTCATCCAACCCTTGATTGGTTGGAATACACGGGTAAACATCCGTGGCAATTGGGTGCGGTGGCACGTCGTGCCTTGAAAGGCTTAAGCAGAATCAAAAAATTGAAGCCATGGTATTACATGAGGTGGGCACCCAAAAAGCTGCAGCATCCATCACGCCAAGAAGTGCAGAGGCGGTGGGATGATAGCGCTGGAATCTGGGATGCCGGATACACAAGGTTCGGCGACAGTTATCGTCGTAACATTTTTAATCCGGTTTTGTTCCCAATGATTGGTGATGTAAAAGGAAGACGGGTGCTCGATGCTGGCTGCGGTGCAGGGTACATGTGTCGTATTCTTGCTGAAAGAGGAGCAAAGGTTACCGGGGTAGATTTGTCAACGAAATTTATCGAACTCGCGCAGCGATACGAGAAAAAGAAGAAAATGGGAATTGAATATTTCTGCGCAGACCTGGCTCATTTATCACAGATTCGTAATTCTTATTTTGACTTGGTCATTTCTATATATGTACTCTGCGATGTACGCGACTATGTCAAGGCGATTAAAGAGATCGCCAGAATTTTAAAACCGAAAGGCCGTTTTGTTTTTCTTATCGAGCACCCCTGTTTTAACTGGAAGGCAGGAGGGTGGGAGCGTATCCCAGCTGATAGCCAGAGAACCGAAGATTGGCGCTATCTAAAGCTTGATCACTACTTTGAACGGGGCACACAAGAATGGCAGTGGGGTAAATTTCCGACCCTTCTGAGTTTTTATAGACCTCTATCAGATTACTTCCATTCGCTCAAGAAAAATGGCTTTGTAGTTCGGGATCTGTTTGAACCACGTCCAAAGAAAAAAGCACTGCATGATCGCCCACGTGATTGGGATAAAGAAGATAGAATTCCGCCGGTCCTGGTGATCGAGGCGATTAAACAGAAGAACTAATCCATTTATCCCTGAATTTGTCCTATTTTCAATATCGAGTAATGGTCAAAGTTACCCCTTGACAATTTAGAATTTTTCATTATAATGATAATGGAAACCATTATCATTATATATGATTATTATAATGGAGAATGATTGTTATGCGAAGAAGAAATAGAATGGGATCACCGTGGTGGTATGGTAGATTTAGAGGATACGGCTATAGGATAACCGTACCGAGAGAGGCCATATTAAGTGTTCTAAGCCAGACATCTGAACATCTGAGCGCGGAAGATATATACCTTGCAGTTCATAAGATCTATCCTAATGTTGGGCTTACTACAATATACCGTACCCTGGAATTGCTTGTTCATATGGGGCTTGTCTTCAAATTCGATTTTGGAGATGGTCGGGCAAGATATGAACTATCAGAAGGGCCAAAAGGAAAAAATCACCACCATCATCTGGTTTGCACGAACTGTGGTAGAGTAATAGATTATACGGATTTCATTGATGAGGAAATTGAACTGTTGAGCCGGACTGAAAAGGGTCTTTCGAAGAAATTTAATTTCAGAATTGTTAATCATCTTATTCAATTTTATGGCTTATGCGATAAATGTCAGGGTAAGAAATAGTGTTAGGTTATCAATAAATGAAAATGGGTTTCATTAACAATAAGAAGGAGGTGATATAGATGCCAGCTGGAGATAGAACAGGTCCACTTGGATTTGGACCAATGACAGGACGCGGTGCTGGTTACTGTGCTGGCTATCCTGTACCAGGTTATGCCAACCCAATTCCTGGTAGAGGCTGGTTTGGTTTTGGTCGTGGTTTTGGCAGAGGTCGTGGTTTTGGTCGTGGTTTTGGCAGAGGTCGTGGTTTTGGCAGAGGTTGGGGTTGGAGCAACTCGTACTATCCTATGGGGTATGCTGGTTGGGCAGGACCTGGTTTTGCACCTTGGACATACCCCGCATACACCTCCGCGCCAGAGTTTTCT
>Ga0209635_10000952_pt1 | contig 21024 bp, 16 predicted proteins | sample DeeMarSWOR230_32_FD_187463 | JGI IMG/M metagenome (GOLD analysis project Ga0209635, IMG submission 187463) | Marine sediment microbial communities from White Oak River estuary, North Carolina - WOR-2-30_32 (SPAdes) (version 2) | ecosystem: Environmental > Aquatic > Marine > Intertidal zone >...
AACTATTTATCTTTTTTTTGTTCACTAACCCAGTAAGATTTTGTTTTACCTTCTTTGTTGATTACGTATTCTTTTTTGAAGATGGGGACTTCTTTTTTGTATCGTTCTACTGCTTCTTGTAGGGTGGGAAGTACCTTGCTTCTGTGGGTTCCTGCGACTAGGACGTAGACGAGTTCTTCGCCGACTTTGAATTCGCCGAGCAAGTGATGGATTTGTACGTCGATTATGCCTTGTCTTTTGTTTAGGTTTTTGCAGATGCTTTCTAGGACTTCTTTTGCTCTTTCTTCGTAGGCTTCTAATTCAAGTTTTTTGACTTTTTCTTTGTTTTTGGTTTCGCCTCTGACAATGCCTATGAATAGTGCGATGGCGCCGGTTTTGTGGTAGTTTTTGTTTTTTCTGATGGCTTGGATGATGTTTGTGAGTTTGAGTACTCCTTTTTTGTGGATTGTTGTTTTTTTTGTCAAGTGTCTCACTTCTGTGTCTTTGTTGTGTTTTTGTTTCTTGTAAAGTTTTGCGGAGTGGTTTGTGTGTGCTTTTTCTCTGCGCAGAGAGTAGACCATCCTATTTGGTTCCAAATAGGGCTCTATTAGGTTTTTAATGTGGTTTGGGGTCTTGGTTTTGAAAATTGGTGTTTATGGTGTTTTGTGGTTTTTAAAAAAAATTGTTAATAGTTTCGGTGGTGCATTTTATTTTGGTGTAGGTTGTGAAGAGAGGAGCTTTAGCATTTGTACTGAGTTTGCTTATAGTTGGCGTGTTTACGTTTGTGAGTGAAGAGACTTTTGGTTTGTTGTTCTCTTTGGATCCTTATGTGATGTTTGTGGATTCAACTACTGAAACAATTAGATTTGAAACCAGTGTGGAATCAAATGTGACAATAGACTATAGTGCAACTATGTTGTATGGACAAAGTGTGGGTAATAGCACTTTAGATACCATGCATGAAATGAACATAACGGGTTTAATACCGAACACTCTGTATTATTATAATGTAACTGTTGAGAGTTTGGATGGTCAAACCAGCAGTTATAATTCAACTTTCACAACAGCAGTCAGTAGTGGACCTTCTGAATCAAATTTTGTGTTTGTCGTTTTAGGTGATTCCCGAGCAGATTCTGGTGATGGTGTGGACACAAACGAGTTTCAGACTTTGATTAATCACGCTGTTAATGATTGCAATCCGAGGTTCATAATTATGACAGGTGATGTAGTTACAACGAGTAGTAACGATTATTACACTATAAGCCAAGCTTGGGAAACATATACTGATAGAGTGACAAACATTTCTGATCACATACCAATTTTTAATTCGTTGGGCAATCATGAGCATGTGACTGCTTCAACACCTAATGCTTTGTTGAGATATCGAGAAATTTGGATGCACCCTCATAATGGTGACGGAGAAAGTGGATACTATGATGAAGTCACATTCTGGAAAGAGTTTGGAAATTCTTTGTTTATTTTCATCAGCACAGAAGAACCATCCCATTTACCGAGGATACAAGCGAACCAGTTGACTTGGTTAAATAATACTCTACAGAAAGAGGGGTATACGCACAAATTTGTTTTCTTCCATAGACCGATATGTGGCACAACTAGGTCAGGAACAATATCAGGTAGTTATTCTGTAGACTCGGCAATGTTGGACCAGATGTTTAGTGATAACAATGTCACAATTGCTTTTGCTGGTCACAATCACTACTATTGCTACAACACAACAGCGTCAGGAATGACCTACGTGATTACGGGGGGAGCAGGTGCACCTCTGTATTCTACCTCGGATGCTTTGGGAACAGTGAAATTTAGTGAGCATCATTATGTGGTTGTTAATGTTACAGGTTCGACAGTTAATGCTGCTATGGTTAACATGGCTGGCTCTATTAGACATAGTTTTCTGGAGTATGGTGTGACGCAGAGTCAGCCAATTTTAGTTGCGCACGCAGGAGGGGGGTCAAGCAGGAAATCTTGGCGATAGATGCTGTTTAGCTTTGGCAACTATCAAGAATTTAAGAGTTATTTTCAGAAATATACAAAAATCAATTATGCTTTATTCATTTGTTGCATACGACATTTGAGGGGAACTGAAGATGGAAAAGAATAAGAGATATGTTGTTGTAAACTTAGTTTCTGCTGTTCTATTTGGGATAGGTTTTGTTATCCAACAAAGTGGGTTTATGGGATTAGCACTTGGTATGGCTATTAGAAGCAATGTCGTATAGACAAGCTTGAGTTATTAATCCCCTACATTGCGTTAGCTGTTGTCTTAGTTGCTGCTTTTGCTTTGTCAGCTTATGCATGGAAACGCTGGTTAGCAAAGTCAACCATCCAAAGAACCAAGAATGTACAAACAACTTAACCATCTCTTCTTTTTTTACAGAGCTAGAGTTTCTTCCACAAGTCATAATAACTGTGGAAAGAAGACATAATTAGTGATGGTGTATGAGTAAACTGAAGGATATTGATTACAAGATTCTTTCTGAGTTGATGAGAAATTCTAAGGTAAGCGATAGGCAATTGGCTAAGAAGATTGGGGTTTCCCAACCTACTGTTACAAGAAGAAGAGCAAGACTAGAAAAAGAAGTGATTAATGGATACACTGCAATACCGAAATGGGAAAAGCTGGGGTATGAAATACTTGCAGTCACCCTAGTTAAAACTCCACTTAGACTAGGAACAGAGGAGACGATGAAAGATGCCATTGAAAAATCAATAAAATGGCTAGAGAAACAACCAAATATTATTTTTGGAGGAGAATGTAGAGGAATGGGAATGACTGGTGTCATGTTTTCACTTCATAAGAACTATTCAGATCTCGACAAATTCTTGACCAGCCACAGGCAACAACTAGGAGTCATACTGGAAGATGTCCAAACCATCATTGTGAATCTCTCTGGAAAAGCCATTTACAGACCTTTACATCTAAAATACTTGATAGAAACCTATGAACATAAGAAAAGAGAGCAAAGTTTCTGAAAAATAAAAAACGAAAATTTTAAGCCCTGGTTGTAGTATTGTGAATAGTTCTTCTTGTAGCAGTTTTATCGCCTCCAGCATCTTGAATAGATGATTTTGCTTGTCTTCGTTTTAGGAAAAAAATTAAGATTACCCAGAACAGAAGGCTGGCTATGACTATAACTGCTATTTTGCTCTCAACAGTCTCCAGCCCTTCTATCCGAAAAAGATATAGAAATAAAATTGCCACAAAGACAACTACATAAATTCCTAAACGATATAGCAAGTATTCAAGCCGTCTACCCATCTTTCATCATTTTCAAGATAACACATGGAAGTTAGTAAATTTTCCGTATCCATTCTGTAGATGGAAAGAGGTTAGAAAAAAGAAGTAAGGCTTAAGCCATAGTTGATAGTAGCTCTTGTTCTAGAGGTTTGATTTTGTAGGTTTCAAAAGAATCAACTAAGAAATCAACACATTTTAAACACAGTTTAGGCATAACCTAAAGTATTTTTACTGTAACTTTGTAGATACCATTGAGTGTACATACCAACCTTCCTATGCTTTGAGAATAAATAAGCTAGTAAAAAGCTTATTCCTGAATTGCATGGGGCTGTCGGCTAGCTTGGTCTAGGCTCTTAGCCTCGGGCGCTAGGGACCCCGGTTCAAATCCGGGCAGCCCCATCAATTACTTTGTAGAGTGAAGTGAATGTTATGAAAACATTTTGTCTCCAGAGTCAAGTTTCTCGCTTTTGGGCTTAAGAACGGAATTTTTGACAATGCACAATTGATAAAACTCTCTAACCAATCTGGCAAGTCTGTTATCAAAAAAAAGTCAAAAGCTTGGCTATTCTCTGAACAAAGAGTATGGCGCCGGGAGTGGGTTCGAATCCACTCCACAGTGGAGATATCACCCGAATAATACCACAAACTCCCCTTTTTTGGTATTTGGCTCCATACTCGGATTTCATATGTTTAAAAAATAAACGAAAAATACATTTGGTTGAGTACAAATCTATAGGATCATTGCGTCACTTAACAGGAAGATGGGATGCATCCAAATGTATGCCATAAGTGTGGAAAAACTGACCAAGAAATTTGGGAACTATGAAGTTCTTAAAGGGGTAAACTTGAAGATAGCAGAGGAAGAATTTTACGCCCTCATGGGTCCCAATGGGTCTGGAAAAACCACGCTTGCTTCTATCATAGCTTCAGTAAGGTCACCCACGAGTGGAAAAATAGAAATCTATGGGAAGAATCCTGAAGATGCAAAAGATTTGATTGGATATATTCCTCAAGAAAATTTTTCCTCTCCTATTCTTACAGGCAAGGAGAACCTAATGTACTTCGCTGGGCTCTTAGGCTATTCAAAGAATGCGGCGGAGAAAATAATAAACGAGTTACTTAACAAGATTGGGTTGTCTGCAGATGCTAACAAGAGAGTCTCCGATTATTCAGGTGGAATGAGAAAGAGGCTAGAAGTTGCAACAGCACTTTTCCCCAACATGAGGATTCTAATCTTGGATGAACCAACCACAGGATTAGACCCATCAGCCAGAAGAAAGTTCCTTGGGTTGATCCAAGAACTAAGAAAAGAGAAAACAACCGTCCTGCTAATCACTCACATCGGTGCAGATGCTGAATTAGCTTCAAGAGTCGGTCTAATCGATGAAGGTGAAATCATCGCCGAAAATGAACCAGAACGGCTCAAAAAAGCGAGCGGTCTCAATGATGTAGTGAATATAGAAACTACGATAAAAAGCGAAAAAGTTGCCCAAGTACTTAGCAAATTCAGCGAAAAGAAGAAGGTACTGGAAACCGATATCGGGTATAGAGTCTATTGTGAAGACGTTGAAAAGTCAATACCCGACATAGTGAGATCTCTTGACGCAATTGGATGTAAGGCATCAAAAATCGAGACCGTAAAGCCGTCACTTGAGGATGTCTTTTTCAAGTTGACGGAAAAAATGGTTAGAGAGGTGAGCTAATTGGGTCAGATAACAGCTACACTGGGCAAAACCATTAAAGAATTTTTAAGACAAAAGACCATACTTTTCTGGACAATAGCTTGGCCTATACTATGGGTTCTCATAGGAAGTTTCTCATTTACTGAAAACGCTCCCAGCGAACTTGTATCGTACATTAGAGGGGCAATTGCTATCTCGATGAGTGTATTTGCATTGATGACCGCTGGGATGGCTAACCTCCCGGGTAACATAGCTCAGGATAGAGAAAGAGGTCTGCTCTCAAAATTAATGTCGATGCCCATAAACCCATGGAAGGACTTCGTTGGCAGGATAATCGCGTTGTTAGCGTTTTCTTCTTTAGCTGCAATTCTAGTAACGTTAGTTGGATATGCCTGTGGAGCGAGGTTTTCTTACTCATTAACTGGTCTTTTGCAGTCCGTTGGTTTTCTTCTCCTTATCTCTTTGGCATCATCTGGGATTGGAATGCTTATTGGAACTTTCATCAAACATGTACATGGAGCCATCATGAGTGGAGTTGGAATTGCAGTAGTGACAGCAGCCATTTCTGGTGTGATGACCCCTTATTCATCCCTACCATGGCTGCTTCAACAATTTGCCAGAATATATCCAATCTCTTCCTCCGGTTCTTCAATTACATTTCTTCTAGTAGGAGAAGAATACGCAGGCTACAACCCGTTGAGTGTAAACCAGACAGCATTCACTATAGTGATTTCATTACTACTCTTCATTGGAGGCCTGGTCGCATATTCAAGATTCTGTTGGAGAAAAGAGTGAAATGCCAGGAAGGCGGAAAGAATGAGTATGCAAGCAAAGATGTTTAATAGGCGAGCGTCTAACCCGAAAAACAAGCCCGATCAGATTTTAAAAACCTTAGTATTGACGCCAGGACAGAATGTTGTTGACATCGGAGCTGGAGGTGGCTATTTCTCTTTAAGGTTTGCTGAGTTGGTAAGGCGAGAAGGAAAGGTGTTTGCTGTTGACACAAATTCTGGATTTTTGGAATTCATCAAGAATAGTTGCAGGGAAAAAGGGTTGGATAATGTCGAAACCGTTCTTGTCACTGAAGATGGCTTAACTCTGCCTGAGAATTTTGACTTGGTCTTTATGCGGAACGTGTGCCATCATATTCCAAATCGACCGGAGTATTTTCGAAAGCTAAAGGACTTCTTGAAGCCTGGTGGAAGAGTTGCTATAGTTGAATATAGAAGTGCTAAGCGTCTTAGTTTTCGTGGAATGTTTGGGCATTACGTGCCCAAAGAAACAATTATAAAAGAGATGAACGACGTCGGATACCAATTACAAGAAGACCTAAATTTTTTGCCTGAGCAATCTTTTACAATATTTTCCTTGCATAAATAGGGTGCACACATCGTTAGAGAGACCACAACATTCGAGTTCGTTGAAAAGTGCCGGGGAGGTGGGATTCGAATCCACGTGGTGTCACTGAAAGAAAAATCTTTGCTCCCAGCAATGGGTTGGGGATTAGCTCTTTTTGTTTGGGCATACGCATTGGCGGCTTTTGTGGTGACAGATTTTCTCAAAGTCTATTTCTACCGTTTATTGGACCATAGTGGCATAAAATTTCATAGGTAATTGTTAAAGTATGCTAAACTGCTTTTTAGACTCTACAGCAAAAGCCCTACTTTTTGGCTTTCCTATTCATTACGAAAAAATAGCAACCCAACAAGGAACCATAAAGTTGAAATAATCTTTGAATTGTCGCTCAAATAATACATAAGAAGAATACAACATCCTGCACCTATTGTAGGAACAACTTGGTATAGAAGGATATCTCCAACGAAGTGTAGTTCGAATTCTGCCCTATGGTATAAACGCAATTTAAGATCGTTGGAATTTTTGTAAATATTGTTATGTACTTGAGCCCTTTTGGGTACAAGTACGGGCAGCCCCACCACAAGCAAAAGCTGCCACTATTCTATAACTCTACGAAATATTGATCGTTAAAATTATAGATGGGCGTATAACCACTTAACACGAAAATGTCACCTGGCCCCGTGTACCATCCGCCTTGTGTGGATTCAATGTTATACCACCCAACCAAAGGAATCTTAACCTTCACCCAAGCATGATAATCACCCGCTTCATTCTGCCCAATAACAACATAAACCTCCTCTACACTCCATCCATCAGCCCTCAACAAAGAACAAAGCAGAATCGCAAAATCTTCACAATCACCCTTTCGACTTTCTAAAGTTTCTCTACCAAGCTGCCAAAACTCACTGACACCATGAGAATCATAATCACCCACATACTCAATATTCTTCCCAACCCAATCCCGAATTGCAATCCAGCGAACAAAAACCACGCCACTCATTATCTCATCATGCGCTGACTGCACACCATGTTCATCAGGAGTTACAAAAAGCTTAGACATACCCCAAGAAGGACGTCGAGGCAGCACTGCATCTACGGTATAATTCCAAGAAGCCACAACATCGTCGCAGCTTGCCTCCATCTCAACAGTCTTTGACTGGTCATAGTCTACGGAAAACGAGATTGAATCTGCGAATTCAGAACTAGGCAATAAATTGTAAACGGTCTCAGTGGAATAGTGCACAGAATTTAAGGCAACCTCTATAGTAATAGTATCCGCTGAAACATTTCCAACGTTCTCAACAACATAGTTAATTGCAACAGTAAGTACCGGCAAATCGTTTGTTCCTCGCTCCCAGAAATCATCTACTAAATAGCCATTAACCTGCAACGCCACAAAACCCAAAGCCTGAGAAGTTCCATTGTTTTGGTTCTGTCCTTGCATGTCGTTAGATGTTTGTTCAGGTTCTATGCTTAATTGCTTGTCTATTAGAATCAGAGTTGCAGCAAATAGTAGAAGCCAAACTAGGCCAATCACGGTGAGTTTGCCCATAGTATTCTCAGAGACATAAATTGAGACATTGTTATTTAAAAAATCTTGTGCGTCAACCATATGGCACAGCACACATTCTCTAAGCAACTTAACTGTTCAAAAAGTTTGAACGACTGTTCTAAAACATAGAATTAAGAGCTATACTGCCATCATGACCTATTGTGATTGCCTTAACTTATTTATGAAGAAGACAGTAGTCTTTCCTGTTTGGAGGCTTAGCTATTAAAGGGAATGAAGCAAACAAGAGGAATATTTCCGGCACCACTTGGGATGTCTATCTCTACATCTTAACCTCTAAGGACCCAGTGGGTGTGAGAGACATCTGGAGAACCTTAAAGCTTTCCAGCCCAAGTTTAGCTCAATACCATGTCAATAAGCTTCTGGAATTGAAATTGTTATATCAAACCAGAGACGGAAAATACTCAGTAAAAGAGAAAGAGCAAGTAGAAGCCCTAAGAAGCTTTGTTTTGTTAAGAGGTAAACTTATCCCAAGACTGGTTTTCTACGGAGCTCTCATTGCAGGTGTCCTCTCAGCATACCTGATTTTTAGGTCTCTTACTTGGGACTTTCGAGATCTGGTGGTTTTGATAATCTCTGTTATCAGTATTTTCGCTTTCTTTTTTGAAGCCTATAATCAATATCGAAGTTTGAAAGTGGCTGTTCAAAAAATTTGAACAGGTGTTCTAAAGCGTAGCATTAAGAGTCATATCTGCATCATATTTTAGTGTGTGATTACTTTGAACATCCTTAGTTTCAGTTCAAATTTAGCCTTGAATAAAAGAAAGATCGTTGCTAGTGGTTTAATCGCTTTTCTTACAGGAGCCTTATTAAGCGGCATTCTTCTGAATCTTACTCAAATATCGCCATTCTACAGTGTATCTGGACAACCACTTTTGACGTTCGCTTCTTACGAGGAATTGGTAGACTTTGTAAACACAACTTCAAATTATCCTTATTATTCCTCTGAAAGAGGATGGTTTTTTTCTCCAGATTTAGGAGTCACAACTCAGGAATCAGCTGTTTCTGATTATTCAACTACAAACATTCAAGTTGCAGGCGTAGATGAAGCGGACATTGTGAAGACTGATGGAGAATACCTTTATTTGGTTTCGAACCAAAGCTTCTTCATTTTAAAGGCATATCCTCCTGAAGATTTACAAATTATTTCTCAGATAAAATTCAATGGAACCTTACACGAAATATTCATAAATGGAGATAAACTGGTTATCTTTGGATCTAGTTCTCATGAAACGGTTCTGACACAATGGGAGAGTAGATTTTATTGGCCTTACACTGGATCAAAAACTTTCATTAAAGTATATGATGTCTCAAACAAGACATCACCTACTTCGACAAGAAACACTACACTGGACGGCTTCTATTTCAACTCAAGAATGATAGAAAACTACGTTTACACAGTGATAAATGAGCCAACGTTACTAAATGAAAGTAAAGTTAACCTACCAATAATATATTCCAACGATAGAGCTATGGAGGTCCACGCAACTGACATCTCCTATTCCAACATTACCGACTATGCCTACACATTCACCACGATTGTGGCTATAAACGTTCAAGACGATGCAGAGGAACCAACATACAAAGCAATAGTCCTAGGCGCTACACGCTCTATGTACGTTTCTCTTAGCAATATCTACATAACGATTCCTGGACAACGAGATGCGGAAACCGGAGTCGAAAAAACACTAATTTACAGGATTCATGTAGAAGCTAATAATATAGAGTGCGAAGCAAGTGGTGCAGCCTTAGGTAACGTTTTGAATCAGTTCTCCATGGACGAATACCACGACTACTTCAGGATAGCAACTACAATAGGTTCCCTATGGGGTGCCGAAGGATCCCGAAACAATGTATATGTTCTTAACATGAGTCTAAGCATCGTTGGAAAGCTGGTAAACCTTGCTCCAGGAGAGAAGATTTATTCAGCAAGGTTCATGGGTGATAGATGTTATCTCGTAACTTTTAGAAAGGTTGACCCGCTGTTCGTGATAGATTTGCAAAACCCCGAGAAACCAGAGGTTCTCGGTCAACTAAAGATAACTGGCTACTCGAACTATCTCCATCCTTACGACGAAAACCATGTTATAGGAATAGGAAAAGAAACTGTGGCATCAGATTCTGGAAACTTTGCCTGGTATCAAGGAGTGAAAATATCCCTCTTTGACGTTAGCGACGTTTCAAACCCGCAAGAAATAGACAAAGATGAAATAGGTGACAGAGGAACAGACTCACCAGCTTTAAGTGATCACAAGGCGTTTCTGTTTGACAAAGAAAAGCAGCTTCTTGTGATACCTGTCTTGATTGCTGAGATAGATGAGTCGAAATATCCAGGAGGCGAACCTCCTTCAAATGCCTACGGGGACTATGTTTGGCAAGGCGCTTATGTGTACACTATAACTTTGGACGGGTTTGAGCTTAAAGGCAACATTACTCACATAGAGAATGGTGTTGATTTACAGAGCAGCTACTACTCTTACTCTCCCTACGCGGTAAAACGGTCTCTCTACATAGACAACGTGATCTACACAGTATCTGACAAGAAAGTAAAGATGAACAGTCTAGAGACACTTGATGAACTCTGGGAAATAGAGCTTCCCTGAGTCGTCTTTAAAACTGTGAAGAAAGTAAAAATAGTTTCATGTTAACTGCTTGTATACTGGATGCCCTTTAAACCGCAGCATCGTCTCCGACTTCTCGAAAGTTCCACTCGGCAACCTTACACAAAGCGAGCTTACTATAGCCCCATTGGGAATGAAGCGCACCCCATCTAAAAGTTCCCCCTTCGTGACACCAGACGCCGCAAAAACCAGCTCATTACCCTTAGCTAATTCCCTTTCAGAATAGATTTTCTCCACGTCAACTCCTTCAACTTCCAATCTTTCCAGTCTTTTTACATCATCCTTTTTATCTTTCCAAACCTTAACTAACATTGTTCCGTTAAGACATTTAACTGCAGTCGCTCCAATTGTAGCTTCTGGACCTGCACCTGCTCCAAGCAGCAAGTCGACGCCAGAGTTTGGAATGCATGTGACAACAGATGCTGCAATGTCTCCGTCTTGGATTAGAATAATCCTAACTCCTAACTTTCTCAGCCTTCCCAAAATTTCCCTATGTCTTTCCCGTTCAAGCATTATGACTGTGAAGTTTTCAAGCTGCATGTTCTTCTGTTCTGCCACCGTCCGCACAATTTCCTCAATAGACATGTCAAGCGAAATCCTGTCCTTTGAGTAATGATCTGTTGCCACTTTGAAGTAATATCCGTCATCTGGAAGAACTTGTAAACAACCTTTCGGAGCACACGCTAAAGCGGAAATCGCGTCTTTTCTTCCTTTGGAAGTAGCTGTCGTGCCGTCTACAGGGTCCATAACAAACTCTACTTGGGACCCATGTCCGATGCCTACTTTCTCCTTTTGAGTGAAGGCTGGAGCGTTGTCTTTTGGACCTTCGCAAGAAATTACTTCTCCGTCAATTTCCATCTGCGCCAATACTGCTCTTGAAAAGTCAATTGCTCGTTGATCAACAATTTCGGAGTCGCCTTGACCTATGTGGAGGGCGGCGCCTACTGCTGCTGCTATAGTGATTCTAGTTAGTGACGGGGCGAGAGCTCTTAATGAAACCAACACTTTTTCCCTCAGTATAGTTATGCAGAGCTTTGTATATGGCTTTTATTCTTCTTCAGCTGCTTTTAGAAACTTCTCTCGTATCTTTTTGGCTAGTTTGCTGTCTTCAACTATGAAAGCTCCGCGGTAGCCACAATCTTTGCACTCCCAGATTGACCATAATTGAGGTAGCCCACTAGCCCATTGGATGTTTGTGGAACCGCATTTTGGACAAAACTTTACTCGCTCTTTTTCCTTTTTCATGGATTTCAGCTTGGAGAAGTTTTTTTGGGGTCTGCCCGTCATGAGCTCCTCATCCACAAGTGTCGGTCTGGGACGGCCACATCATCCCCCATATAAAATATGCAGCGACAAATAAGAGGATTACCTTTGCCCAACTCTTACTAACACTCCTTTTTTCTTTATTTTACTCAGTAAAAGTTTAGATGTTGATTATACTACAAAATAACCGAGAAGAGCTTAACGATGCCAGAGAAAGCTAAGGAGAAGATCAAAGAATTTGCAATGAGGTTTTTCAATGAAAGCTAAAAAAGGTGAGAAACCCAACATTTCAGCGCGTAGAAACATTTTTGCCTTAGGTTTTGTCAGTTTTTTCACCGACATCTCCAGCGAAATGGTCTTCAGTCTTCTACCAACTTTCATTCTTGGTCTTCCAGGGTCGAGCGTAGCTGTATTAGGACTAATTGAAGGAGTTGCCGAATCCCTAAGCTATGGTATAAGGGCAGTATCGGGAGTGTTTTCAGACAAGTTTAAGAGAAGAAAAGCCGTGGTTTTGGTTGGCTATGGTATTTCCAACGTTGTTAAACCTCTGTTTTCGGCTGCTCAGACAGCTGTCGACGCTTTTATAATCCGAGTTACAGACAGGATTGGAAAAGGAGTTCGAACCGCACCTCGAGATGCTCTTCTCAGCGAATCGGTTTCCGAAAAGAATAGAGGCGCAGCCTTTGGTTTGCATAGGGCCCTCGACCAAGCAGGAGCAATACTGGGACCAGTGATCGCTTCTGTAGGCATGCTTCTTGTAGGCTTGACTGCGAGAGATATATTCTGGCTTTCCTTCATACCTGGCTTGATTGCGCTTCTCATTCTTCTGTTCTTAGTCCAAGAACGGACCAGCAAGTCCACTGGAGAATTTAAGCTGTTGGCGGGGATGCGAACTGTTCTGAAGGGAAAATTCCTATTGCTCTTAATGATTGTTAGCCTGTTTTCTTTAGGAGCCTTTAACTTCTCTTTTGTTCTTCTCAACGCAAGAGAAGCAGGAGTTATAGATCCACTTATTCCCTTGATTTATGCAGTTGTTAATGTGGGCCACACCGTCGTAGCAATTCCTGCCGGCGTCTTATCTGATAGGATAGGTAAAGAAAAGGCTTTAGTCTTGGGTTACACCGTCTTCCTTTTTGTGGCTGTGCTTATTTTATTCTCACCTACGGATGTTTTCAATGCGTCCTTGATTGCGGTCATCTTCGGCATTTACTTAGGAATCGTTGAAACTGTTCAAAGAGTCTTGGTACCAGAGTACGTTGAAAGCAGCCTACGGGGAACAGCTTACGGGTTCTACTATCTTGTTGTCGGCGCATCTTTCTTTGTGGCAAACACAGTGGTTGGAACATTATGGAATTTTTTTGGTTCCTCAGCTGCATCTATTTACAGTCTTACATTATCATCCATAGCCATAATAGGTATGCTGCTTTTCCTTAATTATCAAAAGAGAAAACGTGTGTTATGATTATGAGGTTATCTGAGTAGCTTTTGTAACGAAGTAGCTATGTAGTCTGTTTGTTCAGTAGTAACAGCTGGATGGACAGGCAGCGAAAAGACTTGGTTTGCTGCTTTTTCTGTGTTTGGAAGACGGTGTTTGCTGAATTTGCGATAGAAGGGCATTAAGTGTATGGGCACACGATAATAGACGGTGGCTCTGATACCCATCTTTCTCAACTCAGCTACAATTTTGTCCCGTTTTTTCTTATCAGCATTTTTGAGTCTAACAGTGAAAAGGTACCAGCTGTGTTTGTAACCCTCGGGCACAGTTGGCAATTGTAACTTTTTGGCATTCTGAAGTTTTGCTGTGAGTCTTTGAGCATTCCTCCGTCTTAGTTTCAGAAAATTCGGCAACTTCTTAAGCTGCGTATAGCCAATTGCCGCTTCCATCTCAGGCATGCGAAAATTTCCCCCAATCATGCTTGAAACATATTCGTCCTTCTCACCGTGCGTTCTCATGTAAGGCAGTTTTTCAGCGTATTCGTTATTGTTTGTTGTTATCATGCCACCCTCGCCAGTAGTCATGTTTTTGCTAGCATAGAAGCTCCAGCATGCTAAGTTAGCGGAGCTTCCAGCAGGTTTTCCCGCATATAGTGCACCATGAGCCTGAGCAGCGTCTTCAATGATTACTAAGTCGTGTTCTTGTGCTATCTCTCTTATAGATTCCATGTCAGCAGGCAAACCGAAAAGGTCAACAGGTATGATTGCTTTGGTCTTCTTTGTTATTGCTTTTTTGATTTTCTCTGGATCGATGTTGTAAGTGTCAGGATTAATGTCCACAAAAACGGGTTTTGCACCAGCTAACGCCACTGTTTCAGCGGTTGACACAAAAGTGAAACTAGGCACAATTACTTCGTGTCCACGTCTCACTTTTGAGGCTAAAAGCGACAAATGAAGAGCAGCTGTTCCACTGTTTACGGCAACAGCATGCTTGGCTTTCACAAATCTTGCAAAAGCCTCTTCGAAAATTCTCACCATTGAAGCGCTTTCAGTGCGACTTGTTAGGAGACCACTTCTCAAAACTTTGGCAACTGCTTCAACCTCTTCCTCGCCAAGTAGGGGTTTGTTGATAGGGATCATTTTCATAGTCATGCCTTCAAATGTAAGTTCGGGAGGTGCACAGTGTTAAATGAAGTATGGTAATTAAGTTTTCACCAGCAAACAGCAAAAACGTAGGTTGGCTTTTCCAAGTGTCTTATATTAGTAATAGATAAAAGGTTCAAAAGCATCCTAAACTACTCTACAGCCAAAATAGGGTGGTCAAGTCTTGGCACGAATAGGCGTATATGTCTGCCACTGCGGATTGAACATAGCAGGAGTGGTAGATTCAAAAGGCGTTGCAGATTACGCCGCAACACTTCCAAACGTAAAAATTGCAAGAGACAACACATACCTCTGTTCTGACGCGGGACAGAAAATGATCGAAGAAGACATTGAAAAACACAAGTTAGACAGAGTTGTAGTTGCTTCTTGTTCTCCCAGGATGCATGAAGAAACTTTTCGTAAGGCAATAAGTGAGGCAGGATTAAACCCTTATCTGTTAGAGATGATTAACATTCGCGAACAAGACTCGTGGGTTCACAGCAAAGAACCAGAAAAAGCCACTGAAAAAGCCAAAACACTCATCGAAATGGCTGTCGCTCGAGCTACTTGTTTGGAACCTCTTAAAAAAGACAAAATCAAAGCCAAGAAAAGTGTTCTTGTTATAGGTGGCGGAATTGCTGGGATTCAATCTGCACTAGACTTGGCTAATACTGGGTTTAAAGTGTATCTTGTAGAGAAGACCCCAAGCATAGGCGGCAGGATGGCACAGCTTGACAAAACATTTCCCACACTTGACTGCAGCGCATGCATTTTAACGCCGAAAATGGCTGAAGTTGGTAGACATCCGAATATTGAGCTGTTGACGTACGCTGAAGTTGAAAATGTAAGTGGGTTTGTTGGAAACTATGAGGTTACAATTAGAAAAAAGCCTAGATACGTGGATGAGGAGCAATGTACTGGTTGTGGCGAATGCGAAAAAGTGTGCCCCATTTCGATGTCTAGCGAGTTTGACATTGGTTTAAAAACTAGAAAAGCCGTATACAGACCTTTTCCGCAAGCGGTACCTAACGTTTTCACAATCGACAAGAAGGGGACTCCGCCATGCAGAGTAGCATGTCCTGCTGGAGTAAACGTTCAAGGATACGTTGCCCTTGTAAGTCAAGGGAAATTCAAAGAAGCTTATGAACTTATCAGACGATTTATTCCTTTTCCATCGGTTTGCGGACGAGTTTGTTTTCATCCCTGTGAAAACGAATGCGAACGCGGAAAACTTGACGAACCAATAGCGATTAACGCAATAAAACGATTTGTAGCCGACTATGCGCTAAGTCAAAAGAAAGAAAAGCCAAAACCTATACCAAAGAAATACGCAGAGAAAGTTGCAGTAATCGGCTCTGGACCAGCAGGACTTGCAGCATCCTATGAACTAACTAAAATAGGATATCCAGTAACAGTTTTTGAATCGTTACCGAAACCTGGTGGGATGCTGCAGGTAGGTATACCAAAGTATCGGCTACCAAAAAATGTACTCGACGAAGAAATCCAGCTAGTTAAAAGCTCGGGCGTCGAAATCAAAACCAACGTGACAGTTGGCAAGGACATAAAAATAGACGAACTCCTGCAGCAAGGCTACGCAGCCATATTTATGGCAGTAGGCGTTCAAGAATGCCAAAAACTCAGAATCGAAGGTGAAGAATTAAAAGGCGTAATACCCGCTCTGGAATTTTTGAAACAAGTGAATCTAGGCGAACAGGTTAGTATTGGACAGAAAGTTGCGGTAATCGGCGGAGGCAACGTTGCTATTGATGCTGCAAGAACCGTCCTACGCTGCCACGCGAAAGAGGTCACAGTTTTATATCGAAGATCAAGAGAAGAGATGCCAGCATACTCCTCAGAGGTAGAAGAAGCAAAGAAAGAAGGCGCCAAGTTTCACTTTTTGGTTTCACCTAAGAAGATTTTGGGCAAAGAAGGAAGAGCTGTTTCCTTAAAATGCATTAGAATGAAGTTGGAAAAACCTGATGAGTCTGGACGCAGACGCCCCGTTCCCATAGAAGGCTCAGAATTCATCATAGAGGTTGATATGGTGATCCCAGCGGTAGGGCAGGCACTAGACACTACTCTTCTGCCAAAGAAACTGAAACTTTCACGATACCAGACAGTTACTGTTGATTCTGTTACTTTGCAAACAAATTTGCCAGGCATATTTGCTGGTGGAGATGCAGTCACTGGAGAAGCTACTGTTATCGACGCTATCGCTCAAGGCAAAAGAGCGGCGATTTCCATTGACCGTTATCTAAAAGGCGAGGACCTACGGGCTGGAAGAGAAGAGAGAGTTTCGAAAGTCGAGGAAGTTCCCAAAGTGGGAATAGAAAAGAAGCCTAGACAAGTGATGCCCCTGCTTCCTCTTGACCAAAGAGTCAGCGACAAAGAAGTAGAACTTGGATTTACAGAAAAAATGGTTAAAGAAGAGGCTAACAGGTGTCTTGCCTGCGGAGGATGCTCAGAATGCTTAGAGTGCGAAAAAATATGCGAGTTAGTAGGTGTGATAAATCATCAACAGAAAGAAGAACTTGTAACTTTTGAAGTTGGAGGCATAATTGTTGCTGTGGGATGCGAAGTTTTTGACACATTCCTAACACCAGAATTGGGATATGGACGCTATAAGAATGTAATCAGCAACATAGAGTTTGAAAGGCTATCTAACGCTGCGGGACCAAGCGAAGGAAAAATATTGTGTCCAGCAACTGGAAAGCCACCTGATAGTGTGGCATTTATACAATGTGTAGGAAGCAGAGATAAAAGATTCTGTGAATATTGCTGCCGCGTCGGCTGCATGGTGACGTTGAAACAAGCTGTTCTAGTAAAAGAAAAGATGGGTCATGATGTTGACGTTTATGTTTGTTACAATGACATGCGAGCGTTCGGCAAAGCCTATGAAGAATTCTACGATCGAGCCCGCCACATGGGCATCAAGTTTGTGAAAGGCCTACCTTCAGAAGTCAAGGCTTCGTCTGAGGATTTGTTGAGCTTTGACGTTTACGAGTCGAATACAAACAAACTCCTCGAAATCAAAGCCGACTTAATTGTGCTCGCTTCAGGTCTCGTGCCCTCACCAGACTTTGCCGAATTGCAAAATCTCTTGCGTATTCCACGAAGCCCTGATGGCTTCTTCTTAGAAACTCACCCCAAACTTAAACCTTTAGAAACGCCGACTAGAGGTATATTTCTAGCAGGTACTTGTCAAAGTCCCAAGGATATACCCGACACCGTGGCCCAAGCAAGCGGTGCAGCGATGAAAGCGGCTGAGCTGCTGGCAACAGGTGAAGTTGAGATCGAGCCGCTTATTGCCATTGTTGAGGAAAACCTTTGCAGTGGCTGTAGAATTTGTGAATCAGTTTGTCCATATCAAGCTATTGAAATGGAAACCCAAACCTCGGAGAATGAAGAAAAAAATGTTGCTAAGATTCTTGCAGCAGTTTGTCAAGGTTGTGGTGCGTGCTCTGTTGCCTGTCCCACGCGGGCTATTGACATGCAACATTACAAACAAGAGCAAATTTTGGCTCAAATTGCTGCGGCTATTAAAGGAGGGAAAGGAAGATGAGTTTGACTGATTTGATGACTATGGCAAAGTCAAACAAGGAACTACAAGAGAAGATTTTAAGCCAGTTGTGGGAAGTTCATCCAGACGAATGTTTTCAGTGTATGCGTTGCACCAGTGGATGTACGTCGCTGAAGCTTTTGGAGCTGAAGCCTCACGAGATTACGCTTCTAGTTAACGCAGGCTTTATTGAAGAGTTGGCATCGTCTGACATCATTTGGACATGTGCTTCGTGTTTGAAATGTCGAGAAAGATGCCCTCAAAAGGCATCGCCTTACAACACGATTATGGCTTTAAGAAATTTAGCAGTGGAACGAGAAGCAAAGATACCAGAGAAATACATGAAAGCAGTGGCTCAGATCTTAGAAAATGGTTTAATGCAACAAATGCAGACGGTTACTTCTAGAGAAATGCAGCCTTTTAGCCGAGAAAAACTTGGACTGCCAAAACTACAATATCCTGACGGCAAGTTCAAAACGGTTTTCATGAAAGTTCTTGGAGGATAAGAAGTGAAAGTTGCAGTTTTTTGGGGATGCAAAATTCTAACAGCACAATATGCTTATGAAATGTCGGTCAGACAAGTTTTTCCACATTTTGACATCGAGCTGATGGATCTTAAAGGAGCATCTTGTTGCGGTGGGCCTGTGAGAAGCATTAACACTTCTGCTGCTATGTATCTTTCTGCAAGAAATTTGGCTCTTTCGAGTCAAACGGGATTGAGTGATTTGCTTGTTCCGTGCAACGAATGCCACTTTATGCTAAGTGAAGCGAAATACCGAATTGACAATGACGAACAGATGCACAAAAAGATACAGGAGCAGCTTAGAGAAGAAGGATTAAAGTATTCTTCTAGCGTTAAAATTTGGCACGTTATCGACTTGCTTCATGATTTAGTTAAATTGGATGCAGTCAAAGCTATGGTGAAAAAGCCGCTTGAAGGCTTGAAGTTCGCGGTACATCCGGGATGTCAAATAATTAGACCGAGCGAAATCGGACGGGTGGACAGCGCAGAGAGGCCTAGGAAACTGGATGCTTTGGTTGAAGCGCTTGGGGCTGAAACTTTGGATTACTCAGAGAAGTTGGATTGTTGTGGTGCAGCTTTGTTATATTCACACGAGGATGCAGCGTTGAGTCTTGCAGGCTCTAAGCTTAAAGCGGTTCAGGGTTATGATGTGGATGGGTTTGTGGACACCTGTCCTTACTGTCACATAATGTATGATGCTAGGCAGAAGGAGGCCGCGGCTACGGTGGGTGGCAAGTTTTCGCTTTCAGTATTTTATTATACTCAGCTTTTGGGACTTGCACTTGGAATCAAGCAGGAAAAACTAGGGTTACATCTAAACCAAAGTTTGGACTCCGAAAAATTCAAAGTCAAATGAACGTTAGAGCCTGCGTGAAGAATGAGAGGTTCAAGCAAACTATCAAACTCACAAGGTATAAATATGTCCATAATCGGATAAGTAAAGTTTGAAAAACAGAAAGTTGGAGAGATTCAATTGAAAAAACGATATATTCTCTTTAGCTTGACTTTCCTTTTAGCTTTTGCTTTTACTTCAAACGCTGTCTTTGGGTTGTATGAAACTACGAATCCTTGGCCGGTTTACCGCCATGATGCGTCACGTTCAGGATACACATCGGGCTCGACGCCAACCACAAATAGTACACTTTGGACATGGACTGCTCCCTCGGGAGTGGCTAAATATCCTGTTATTGCCGAAGGAGTTGTATACGTTACAGCTTATGATGACCTCCATGCGATAGATGAGACTACAGGTGCAGAACTATGGACTGTTGATGTAAACGGTGGAAGTAGTAGTTCTAATATTGGTGATGGAGGTCCCACAGTCTCCGACAGAAAGCTGTATGTAGGTGACAAGGAGGGCTACATGTGGTGCCTTAACGCAACAAACGGACAAGAAATCTGGCACTGGCCGATCTCAATTCCACCAGGTGACATCAACACAAGTCCTGTTGTAGCAAACGGTAGAGTGTACTTCGGAATAGATGATGGAGCGTCAGGAAGCAACTATCTTGTAGCTCTAGATGCAGCTACTGGCACTCAAGAATGGCAGTATACTGCCCCTGATAATAGCATCCTGTCTTCTCCTGCAGTTGACGGGACTTGGATTTTCTTCGGATGTGACGATGGCAAAGTCTACGCATTAAACGACACCGGAAGTTACGCCACACTCAAGTGGTCTAGGACAACAAGTGGGCGTGTGCGTTCAACTCCCTGCGTTTATGGAGACAGACTTTTCTTCGGAACACACAGCGGCGATCATTCAGTTTTTGCAGTCAACAAGACCACTGGCCAATCAATCTGGAATTTCACACTACAATCATATTATGAGATCACATACTCACTAGCTGTAGCTAACGATGTCGTGTATTTCGCCTCCCCCACTCGCTATGTCTATGCACTTAACGCAAGCATTGCACCAGGAAGCTATTCCGAAAGTTCTCCCGGTGAGATTGTGCTTTGGAGAAGTCTATTATTCACGGAAAGCACCTTGAGGTCGCCTGCAGTCACCGACGATAAAGTGTTCTTGACCGCTAATAACGTTCTGTACGCATTAAACGTTAACAATGGGCTGAAATTGTGGAATTACGATTTGGCTTACGTTTATGACGAAGGACCTGTGGTTGCAGATGGCAGGGTTTTTGTCACTGACTACCAAGATCTGCATTGTTTCGGTGATTTCTACCCGCCAAACACCTACCGTTACCCAGTAGTTGGAACAGACTACGAGTTCGTTGTTGAGATTGTGGCTAACGCCACTTGCAAAGACTTTGACTACTCGAATCTAGAATCTGAAATGAGGCTCACATACAGCCTTGATGCAAATTGGAACAAGAATTACATGATGATGTCGAACATCACGATTCCACACGATATGCTTGGCGGTCCATATGTTTTAACTGTTGATGGTGGAGGTCCAGACTCGATAGAGCTCGACTCAAACGCCACACACACTACAATTCACTTTACATATCTACACGAATCCCATGACTCCCACGATATCGAGATCACAGGCACTACGGTAATACCGGAGTTTTCAACCACCCTAATTCTGCAATTACTAGTTACAATCTCGTTAGTCGCAGTCGTTTTAGCAAAGAGAAAACTACCTAAAAACTAGTATCCCTTTTTTTAATACTTC
>Ga0209635_10000953_pt1 | contig 21020 bp, 20 predicted proteins | sample DeeMarSWOR230_32_FD_187463 | JGI IMG/M metagenome (GOLD analysis project Ga0209635, IMG submission 187463) | Marine sediment microbial communities from White Oak River estuary, North Carolina - WOR-2-30_32 (SPAdes) (version 2) | ecosystem: Environmental > Aquatic > Marine > Intertidal zone >...
TACCGCTTGCTGATACAATTACAAATTTCCTCACGAGACAAACACCTTATGATTTCAACGTTTTTCATACTTACGTTCAGAACATAAAGCATACAAGGCAACAAGGGTTTCCTTCATGGCCAGGAGGTCTTCCAATCCTAGAAGAGAAAGCAAGAATGTTAGCACTGAAGGCTTTCGAGGGAGACATTGTCTCAATAACAGACTACCAAGAATTGCAGTCCCAAAAAAGTGATTTAGAGATAAAATATGCGGAGGAGAACAAGGAACTCGAAGAGACAAGGAGACAACTTGAATGTACTATTAATAAGACTAGAATTCTAGAAGCCATCAAATTGAGCTTTGATGGGCGATCTTCATCAGTGGGGGAACTACGAAATTGGGTAGCACAAGTATACTACGACGAAATCGAAAAAAGAGCAAATGAAAAATGCAATATCTTGGCCGCTGGAACCTCTGGCGTCTTAGACTTCATCTACGACAAGATCAAAAACAAAGAAACCACTGAGTAGAGCTATACAACAATGAAAGCTGCAAAGAAAAGAAAGAGACCCCAAAAAACTCTAACGAAAGGCCAACTGAACAAACTCATAGACGATCTTATTCACCCACTTTTTCGGAAGAATAAAGGTTTTATCTTAGTGGATGGAGTCTTACACGGTTTAGTAGAGCAAAACCCGCCACTTAGTATGAAGAAATTCGTCAAGTACAACTTCCTAGAGTTTATGAAAATGAAAAGGAGCCAACAAGGAATGCCAAGAGGAAAGAAGCGCAGATACAACTGCATGCTTCCAGTAAATAGCAGGTTTATTATCTGTGAGAACAAGAAAGCGGGACCGTGGTGTTTGAAAGCAGGGGTTTCAAGGAATCAATGCCCAAAACTTGTCGTATCGTATAAGTAATCTTTCACCTTATGTGCGCCCAAACAGGAAAAAAGAAAGAGCTGAAGGATATCCCCACTGTGAAAAGTATTCAAATCTCTCCAGCCCACCAGTTCCAATTTCAAGTCAGTTTTTCACGCATCTTCTAATTCTAGCACTATTGAGCCTTTGTAACCACATTTCTCACATACATACTGCTCTGGGAGAAGCCAAAGGTCAAATTTACTTGCCAACTGTATGTGAGGATTACCGCATTTTGGACAGTATTTTTTGGCAGGTTTTCTGCGTTTCAGACTACTGAGTATTTCGCGCAATGTTTGTAGTCGTCCCAAGTTTTGTTCGCCTTAGTTTTATTGAAGTTCTATGTTTTGCTCTGGAAAACCTAGCTGTATAAGGAACGTTCTAACCCTGTCTCGGTGATCTCCTTGAAGAATTATTCGACTGTTTTTAGCGGTTCCGCCACATGCACAGAAGGTTTTAAGCTTCTGCGCGAGTTGGCCAAGGTTTTGGTCTTTGTCATCGATACCTTCTATTACTGTTGTTGGTTTTCCCCATTTGCGGGTTTCTCGGCGAATTTTTATACGCTGTTGTTCTTTGCTGATTTCTGTGCAAACACATATGTCTTTTGGAAGTCCACATGTTGGACAAATTTCTGCCATGTTGCTCAAATAGCTAAAGAATGGTGGCGATATTTAAGATTTTAATGTCAAATAGATTACTATCAGTGGGGCATGTGAACCATGTGGCCATTGCACACGCTTGTATGTCTAAAAGTTCTTATTGAAATTAAAATTCTAAGGTTAAGGAAAAAATGCCATGCGAACTTGATGAATGAAAAGCTTAGTTTATTTTTCTATAGAAATGTAGAGGATGTTGTTTCCTCTAACTAGTACGCTGCCGTAGTTAGCGATTAGTTGATCTTTTTTGCATTCTTTGGCGCCTTCTAGAATGATGTTCATGTGACCGTCACATTTTGTCATTGTGCCTTTGTATGTGATGCCGTTTTTCAGTGTTATGGTTATGTGGTTGTTTAGTCGTTTTACTAAGACGTTTAGGGGTTTCTTGCTTGGCTCTAGGCTACTCACGTTGATGACTCCTAATGCATATGAGACGCAGCTTTGCCATATAAAAGTTTTATGAAGAACTATTTGTCATGAGGTATGATCCCTTTGGCGCGCGCAATTGCGTATTCAGATAAGGTTCATTTTCTATCTATCAATGACAATAGAAAAACGTTCCACAAAACATAAAATCCAGTGAAAACACTCTATATATGTGCTTAAAGAGAAAGGAGAAAAAAGCAATTGTACCATATATATTTCAAAAGAACTAATGTCATTATTGCTATGATTCTGCCTCTTTTGCTGATTTCAATGTTGACAGTCGGTATGACAGCAACATTCTCAGGCTTCCAAACTACACCAGCGAGAATATCGCCATCACTTCTTGGCCAAATAGCGATCCAAGGAGAAGCAGGGGTTAGGGTTCTAATCGAAACCTACACAAGTGACTACTCCACAATTGTGGCGGACATAGATGCACTCGGCGGCGAGGTTCATTTCGAGTTTAAATACGCGAAAGGATTGGCCGCAACCTTGCCTGCTGACAGCGTGGCCACGTTGGCAAAGAATCTGAATGTCAAAGCAATTGGCTTGGACGAGGAGAGAACGATATCAAGCATTGGGATTCCCAAGAGAATCGACGGAACAGGCGTTTCAAAAGGCAAAAAAGCTCCCATGTTCGCTTATGACATGTTTGATCAATCAAGGGAGGAACTTCTTAGGTTATACACGCCATCCAAGGACGCAATGATTATACATCTCACTCCTGAGCAGATTGAAATGCTTGAGCCGCAGACATATTGGAACCCCATTGCGATGGGAGCAGCCAACGTTTGGGGTGCAGGCTATCTTGGACAAGATTCTCTAGCTGTGATAATTGACACAGGAGTCTTCGCAGATCATGTGATGCTTGGCTGGTATCCATATGGACCAGTTATTGGTGGCATTGACATGAGTTATGACTACGGTGATCCTACATATGGAGGCTTCGACAACTGGCGCAACCATTGGCATGGAACCCACTGTGCTGGAATCTTGGCAGGTGCAGCAGGGCTGCTCGTTCATTCGAGTGACCCTCTCTACCAAGCTGTCGCTCGATATGGAACACCACCACCGGAAATGTCATCAATGGGATATCCAGGATACCACCTCATAACCCTGTTTGGAATGGCGCCTCTAGCACAGATTTATGGTATCAAAGTGTTCGACCATACTGGAGGTGGGGTACCAACATCGATGATAATTGGTGCTATTGAGCATGCAATATGGATGCACGAGGAAGGCGGGTATGATGTTGACGTCATCAGTATGAGCCTTGGAGGCGGTACAGGTTACGATGGACGCGATATGGAAGCAATGACCGTGGACTATGCAACAAGCATTGGAATTACGGTTGTTGGCGCGGCAGGCAACGAAGGCCCAGCTTCTATGACTGTTGGAAGCCCTGCGACAGCGAACACCGCGATAGCTGTAGCAGCAGCTGCTCATCCAGTGAACACAAGAATAGCTTGGGACGCAATCTATTATGGGATACCTGGTATTGGACACCAGCTCTTCACTAGCGATACTCCTCAAATCTATGCTTTTAGCAGTCGTGGTCCAACGTCGGATGGACGCTACAAACCAACAATCTCAGCTACAGGTATTGATGTGGTCTCATGTGTTACACCCCCACTAGATGATCCTGGAAGTCCCTTTTGGGTAGGCTGGGCTGATGGAACTTCAATGGCCTGTCCTGCTGTTGCGGGAGCAGTAGCTCTTCTCAATACTTGGGGAGAGCTGAACGGAGCTTCGCCTTACGACTACAAGGAGGCTATAACTGCCGGGGCTATCTGGCTTGAAGGCTACGATGAGTATGACCAAGGAGCAGGCTATCTAAATGCCGCGAACTCAATGCTCTCGCTATTGAGTGACACTGACCTTGGAACACCGCATCCACCAATTGATCCAGCAATTCCACCGAGCGTTCCTGTAGTTCCTAGAGGAATAGACATGGGCATCGTTGGTAGTGGCATCTACGAATACACAATAACAGATCTCGAACCAGGCCACAAAGTTGACTTCTACTTCGAAGCAACAGAAGCTACAGACTACATCGAGATAGAAATAGACAACGTACGAACCGTTAGAAACCCGTACTTAATGAACACTTTTGAGCTCTACGTACAAAGCGCAGTACGCACTGGCTACGACTACTTCATTGACAGCGCCAACGTGTTCGGTCACGCATTCTTCTACATCGAAGACTACAGCACAACCTGGGCAGGAGCAACTTGGATGCCAGACGGCGGCGACGCCTTCAACCTCATTATTCAACCAGGATACATGCGAGTAGTAATGGAGAACGACTGGACAAGCTCAGGACGCATCTCAGGCACCATCAAGATCACCGTCACAGAAGAAACGACACCACAAATTCCAGACGAAGAATGGTCAGATACTATAAGTACTGGAGAATGGACTGGATGGATGTGGCCTATCGGATTTGGCTCTTCCGGTGTGATAATTGAAGTCTGGTGGGAAAACGATTGGACTGTTTACTCAACAAGCGATCTCGACATGGTTATTGCTTGGAATGAAGGGGCTGGTTGGAACTATGATGTTTCCGGAGCTTCACTCAGATCTCCAGAAGGAGTCTACATCAGTAGCACAGATCTTACAGCAGTCATGATGTATGTAGAAGGCTATGAAACCTACGGTGTCCCCGAGAGCTATACTGTGAGAGTCTACTACGTCGATTAGAATTTAAGAAAATTCCTCAACTCCCTCCTTTTTTATGATTTTAAATTACAAATAACAAACTTGGAAAGAGAATGCATTTAGTATATATACTAAGTTTTCTATGGTTCATGCAAATGGGCAACGCGTGGAATACACAGACGGTAGAAGGGGGTAAAACGCGCGCGCATTTTTCAGCGTCTAAACTTACGCATGAAAGCGACCATAGCGACTGAAAACATTACAAGCAATGTTAATGTAAATGTCATTGTTGGAAATTCAGGTAATGAAAACTCGATATCAGTTCCTGTTTCTTCAGTTACGTGAAACACAACTTCAAAATCCGCCTTTTCAAGCGAAACTAACATGAAAGGGTAGGTTAATGCTTGACCACCTGAATATTCCTTCGGAGGACTACGCTTGACAACATCTACGTGAACTCTTTCCTCCTCAACCCATATACTTTCAATAGATATATCATAGCCTAAAGTAGGACGCTCACCCATAAAGACGCAGATCACCGTCTTCTCGGAAAAGTCTACATTAGGGCAGGGAGGTCGACCCGTACACAGATGCATGCACAACACTGTATGTTTTTCCCACACGCTCGTCCATTCAACCTCTGTTTTTATGACCAAGTATTCTTCTTCACAGTATCCGCTGAGATCTCCAGAGTCGATCACTTCGAATTCTAAATCATAGCTTTCTGAAGCCTGGCTTTCTTTAAGAATGAATGAAGTGGCACCTAACGCTAACAGCATCAAAAAAACACTAGGACAAATTCCCTTCTTAAATTCCATATATATTTCTTCACCAGTCAAGCTATTAATCTTTACTGAAAAGTGCTAGAAAGAGTTAAGACTCCAATCATCTTACTCAACTGCACTAAAAAAGAGAGAAGGCAAAATGGAGCTTAAAGTCTTCACGTTACCTGCATGCGTAAACTGCCCAGCTGCCAAAAAGATTTCTCAAGAAATCGCACAGAAATATGGACTAAAGTATACAGAAGTGGACATAAGCACCCCCGATGGCCAATTAGACGGTCTTATGTATCAAATTATGAGTACACCAAGCGTAGCCATAGACAACGAAGTTATAACTCGCGGAAAATTGCTTTCCAGAGAAGCGCTGGAAACCGAAGTAAGGAAACGAATGAATAAATGAAGCTGCCAGAAATCAAGGGGTTCATCGACCTCAGCCTCGTAGATTGGGATGGAAAAGTCTCAGCAGTGATGTTCTTACCCCACTGCAACTTCCGCTGTCCCTTCTGTTATAACCTCACCTTTGTTCTGAAGCCAGAAAAAATGCAAACAATACCATACGAAGAAGTAGAGCAATACTTGACAAAAAACAAGGGGTGGCTTGACGGCGTAGCCATAACTGGAGGCGAACCAACTGTCCATAATGACCTTCCAACTTTATGCAAACAAATCAAAGAATTGGGCTTAGGCGTCAAGCTGGACACTAACGGTACCAACTCTACAATGGTGCAAAAGCTGATTACACAAAGGGTTGTAGACTACGTTGCCTTGGACATAAAAGCACCTTTGACTCAAGAGAAATACTCAAACGCAATTGGTATAAACGCAGAAAAGCTACTAGCTGAAGTAGAGAAAACAGTAGAAATCTTGTTAAATAGCTCTGTGGATTACGAGTTCCGCACAACGATGGTTCCTACAATCCACGACAAAAAAGACATTGAGCAAATTTGTAGCAGAATAAAAGGCTGTAGAAAATACGTCCTCCAATGCTTCAAAGGCGAAGTAGAAACGCTTGACCCCACATTCAAAAATGTCAAATCGTTTTCTCAGGAAGAGATGGAAGAATTTTTGAAATTAGCTAATGAGATTGTGCCAAACAGTTTCTTGAGATAGCCCTAACCTAAAGCGAGTTTTCCTAAGACCGTTTCTGGCACAAAATCTTCTCGAGACCTCACTGAGGCTTCTTCTACATAGAGCTGTATAGCATACTTCAAGGCTTCTTCAGTGACAGGAATGTAGTCAAGGTGTGACTGGAAATAGCTGAGAAGGGAAGTGGCACAGGCAAAACGAATGGCACGGTCTTCCAGTCTCGCTGAAAAACGAACAACTTCTCGCGGAATCTCCTCTAAGATGGCCTTTCTGACTTTCATCAAAATCTCTTGAGTTTTTGGAGTAAGCAAAATTGGCTTTGATGAAAATTTGCCTCGTACTAGAGGATGTTTAGTTTCAGCCGCGTAAACCAGCGACAAATGATCTCGCATCTTTTGCGCTCCTTCTTCGATGTCAATTTCTCCAAAGGCCAACCGCATTTGACTTTCTGCGATTTCTATAAAGCGTTGCTTGGTAAGTCTGTGCAAGCGGCAGAGCATGCGGTCTTCAATTGCATTGAAGTTAGGGTCTTGAACGGTAACTTCATAGCCTCTGCCAAGCGCTGCTACATTGTAGTTTACGCTGAAGAAACTGTTGAAGCGGTAAGGGCCAATGACCTCTCGATGCATTTCATATTTAATTTCTCCGCGTTCCATGGCAAGTTTCAACGGCTCTACCATACCTTTGTATTTGAACCAGTCGTTAAATTCGGGGACAATAAAATTGAAAACTCTTCCAGAATAAGCTTGGCCTATACGAATAAACCGAGCGGGGGTTATGCCTCCAGCGTAGCGGTTGCGTCCGGGAATTCCATGAGGCGGAACCTTTGCGTCAGGCTTCCCCAGAATCATGTCCCTAGTTGAAAAGCTCTTACCAGTTCCTGGTTCACCAAATAGGGAAAGGTTCCACCCGGTTCGCATCCCAGTTCGACCTTCAATGTGAACAATTTCTACGTCAGCCAACCCGTACTGCTGAGTGATGCTAAGCAAACTATCGAAATATAGAATTGGACTAAAAAGCTCCTTTAAGTAGTCAGCAAGGTAAGAAATGGAAAACGATTTACCAAATGTTACAACTTCATCTACTCGATACTTAAGCAAATCATCTAGGTAGTTGTCGAGCTCTCGATCCATCTTCCCCATTATCTGGCGTTCTTCATTTACAGCGTCGGCTTTTGCAGGGACCCAGGAAACAGTAGTTACTTCCTTTGCAATTTCCTTGGAAGCTAACCCCAACTCTAACTGAATTATTGGAGAGGTTTCTTCCAATATTGCCCACTCCTGAAATTGTTTGCCTTTGTAAGAAGTTACTATTACTTCCAGCTTTTCTAAATCCAATAAAATCGGTGAAGGATCTGTCTCTTCTGGAAGGATTTGCCTAATTTTTTTGAGGCTGCAGCCCTTACCAGATTCCACCAAACACTTCAAAACAGCAACGCAGTTTTTTCCATATTTTTTCCTAGTTTGAGCAACTGCTGCTTGAATTTCTTTCCAAGAACCCTCAAGTCGAAGTTCACCGTTTTCAAAGGTGTAATATTGACCTCTGAAAACTTCCCATTTACGGGGTTCATAGTTGTTAAAGACTTCTTGAAATTGTTCATCAGTTATGCTAGAACTAATCTCGAGAGCCGCCTTATCATAGTCTATGTCCCATCCACTGTAAAAAGTATTAAAATAAGGGATGTTTAGCGTTTTTCCTATTTCGAAAAGTTTGGTTCTTGAAAAAACACGTTTAAGCAGAAGCTTACGTTCAACAACTTTGTCATTCAACATTCTTTCCAACTCTCTTAAAGAAAGAAGTTGTCTTTGACGTTTTTAACTATTCGGAGGTAAACTAGCTTGTTACATACTTGTCTAATATGGTTGTCTTTTCTTCTGGCTTAACCCATCCTTCGACTTCAAGCTCGTTCATTCCTTTCTTCACTTTTTCCTTGAAGTTTACAGACGTTAACAAGTTGTGTGACATGACTGATTGATTCAATTTTCTTTGAATCCCCTTATCGCTGTTTAGCTTTTCTTCAAAAGAAGTTAGCATCTTTTCTAAGGCTTTTGAACGTGGTTTCAGAAGAGCGCTAATCTTGGAGCTTGGTTTCAAAAGAGTGCCAATCTTACGAATCTTCATCACAATCCCTCCATGCCCTCTCGCAACAACAGGTGGACGAAAACAGTATCTTCTCTTTTTCTGAGCTTCATATTGAATTAAGTAGAAGGGCACATGAATCAAAGTGGGATTTTCAATTTTCCAAGGGATAGTGGCTTCTTTAAGCGCTGAAGAGCGCTCTCTTTTCTGTTCAATCAATCGTTCAATTTTGTTTGTGATGTCTAATGTCTCTTGCTTCAGTTCTCCTATCTCTTTTTCCTTCTTCTCGACCTCTGAGTCACGTAAGCTCTCCAAGTCCGTGATTTTCTTTTCTTCTTCGTCTATTAGCTTCCGATAAGTGTCATGTAACTTCTTTGTCGTCTTTTCTGTTTCCTTGTTGCTTCGATTGATAAAGTCTGAGAGGGACTTGATTTTTCCCTTTACGGTGGAAATTTGGTTCTGAACATCTCGCAGTCTGGCATCCCATCGAGTCTCTCCAACTTCGTCGTTTTTTTGTTTCCGCAACTCCTTCCTCTTTTCATATTCACTCTTGTTTTGTTCAAGCTTCAGCAATTCTTGTTCCCATTTTTGCCTTTCCGCAATTCTTATGTTTACCTCTTTCTCGTGGATAGAAGTTATGTTTTCTATTTTCTCGTTTTGTTCCTTTTCCAGCTCTATTGTCTTCTTGTCAACCTCTATTCTAATGCTTGAAATTTTATCTTCGTATTGCTCTCGTGTTTGTTCTAGTTCTTGCTGAAGTTTGCTGACATGTATCTTTGTTTCTTCGCTTACAGTGTTGATTGCAAATTGCAGACCCTTTATTTCTGACTGAAGTTTGTTGTAATGTCCCAGAATTTTTTCGCCAATTCTAACAGCGCTTTCCTTATCGATTTTAGGCTTTATTAATAAGGGGGGATCCGGAATTGAGCTGCCAACTTTTGCTTGACCATCTTTGATGAAGGCAAATATATCGGAGAGTAGTTCTTTGTCAATGATAAAGCCTTTAATCGGAATTTCTGTTTGAGAGGTGAAATCAGAAAAAGTTTCACGATGGCTTCTCAGAGCGCTGTGATACAATTCTTGAACTGTAGTGCTTCTCTTTAAATGGTCAATAAATTTTTCCACATCGGGTGATTTATAATATAAAAGATTGTTTGAAACGATTTCCATCCCATCTGCTAGCAAGCATTCATTTTCCCACGGGATTGCCCAAAGAGGATAATGAAGTTTGGAGAGAAAGGTAAGAGTTTCTACTGCTCCTCTAAAAAATCCTGACTTCTTTTTTCGTTCTGTTTCAACAATGCAAAGAATCGCTGCAGCTTCCATTTCTTCAGAAAAACGTGCTTTTCTGCCACTATCTTCTACAGCGTAAGGCAAAACTAAAGAGTTAGACACAGTGACTCCCCGAAAGTATATCCTACTAAGTTTCGCTTATAACTTATCCTCAAAGAGTTTCTAAAATAAGAAAGACATGGCGTTTTTCACTTTCTTTTTGTCCAGCTTTTCGTAAGCTTCGGCGCTCCCAACATCATACCAAAAAATGTCGGAGACGAATCCATAGACAGATTTTTCCGCGTTTAGCAAATGAGGAATTATATCTCCCATCAAATCTAATTTCCTTTTCTTTTCAACCAATTTTTGCATGTCTTTTAAGATCTTGCCCTCAAAAGCCAAGACACCTATGCTTACAGGCTTTTCTAATTTTGGTTTTTCAACAAATCCTCGCATTTCACCTCCTTTTTCAAGGTCAGCTAAGCCAACTCTGACTGCAAATCCCGCAGCAAGCGCTACCGTCACTATTGCATTTTTTTCCTTATGAAAATCAACCAAGTCTTTCAGGTTGATGTTGGTAATTATGTCTCCATAATAAACAAGCATAGTATCCTTTTCGTTAAAAACTCCTTGCTTGTACGCATTAATTACTGATCCCCCAGTTCCCTTCAACCGTTGACTATCTTGAATATAGTGTATCTTTACATTGAATCTTGCTCCATCATCAAAATAATTTCGAATTTGTTCAGCTTTGTAATTTACTAAAAAAGTTATGTCAGTTACACCATGAAACTTGAGAAGGCGAACTATGTATTCGAGAAGCGGTCGCTGCGCATAGCCAATTGGAATCATGGTTTTTTGAAGATAATAAGTGATTGGTCTAAGTCTTGTTCCTTTACCTCCACATAACACTAAAGCCTTAACTTTACCCATACAGACCACGTAGTGTCTTTTATGGAATGAGAAAGAAAAAAGGTTTTGCCAGTAGAATTATTCTTCTTTTTCTTCTTCTTTCGTTTCTTCCGCTTCGAGTTCTTCAATTGGTTTTGGCGGTGGAGTAGTGGCCATAGTCCAACCTATCCAAGCACCTATACCAAGGATAAGTATGAATGCAAGGTATACTGGGATTGCAATAAGCCAAAACGATAGTGCCCAAGAATTGTCGCCAAGAGGTTCTCCTAGCCAAAAGAGCCCCAAGGTGTAGCCGATGGCTATGATAACACATACGAGGAAGATTAAGCCACCAATTCCTTGATCTTTACTAACCATGTTATCACCACTTTGTAGCTTTTCTTATATGTGTTGTTGTTATAAGTTTTGTCATCGGTTTAGATTGTTCCAGCTTCCCAACTATCAAGATATTCTTTTTGTTCTTCTGTCAGCTGGTCGATTTTCACTTTCATGGCTTTCAGTTTGAGGCTGGCAACAAGTTCATCTATTTCTTTTGGAACACTGTAAACTTTCGATTCCAATTTAGGTTCCTTTACTAAATGTTCTATGCAGAGAGCTTGGTTTGCAAAAGACATGTCCATGACCTCTGAGGGATGTCCTTCTGCAGCAGCTAGGTTGATTAGTCTTCCCTCACCAAGCAAGTACAGTTTTCTTGAATCCCGCATTTGGTACTCTTCCAAGTTCGGCCGAATTTTTCTTTTTGCAACTGTTATGCTTTCTAGTTCTGGAATGTTTATTTCTACGTTGAAGTGTCCGCTGTTAGCTATTATTGCTCCGTCTTTCATTTTTTCCATGTGCTCTTTGCGAATTACACCTGTATTTCCCGTGACAGTGACGAAGATGTCGCCTATTTCTGCAGCCTTTTCCATGGGCATTACCCGAAAGCCGTCCATAAAAGCCTCTAAAGCTCTTGTTGGATTTGTTTCTGTTACAATTACGCAAGCGCCTATGCCTTTTGCTCTCAACGCCAACCCGCGTCCACACCATCCATATCCAGCGACTACAAAGTTTTTGCCAGCAATCAAGATGCTAGTAGCTCTTAAAATGCCGTCAAGGGTGCTTTGACCAGTTCCATAACGGTTGTCGAAAAGATATTTTGTATAAGCGTCGTTTACGGCTATTATCGGATATTTTAATGCTCCCTTTTGCGCCATTGCCCGTAACCGCACTACTCCAGTCGTGGTTTCTTCAGTTCCACCTTTAATGTTTGGTATGGCTTCAGTTCTCTTGGAGTGAATTGTGCCAACCAAATCAGCGCCGTCATCGACGCTAATAGAAGGCTTGTGATCTATAACTTTGTCAACGCACCAATAGTATTCTTCGGTTGTTTGACCTCTCCAAGCATAAATGCTTATGCCTTTTTCCGCTAAAGCTGCTGCAACTTCATCTTGGGTGGACAATGGGTTTGAGCCGCAGAGAGCTATGTCTGCACCACCAGCCATGAGGGTATCCATGAGAACTGCGGTTTCTTTAGTTACGTGGAGAGAGGCACCTAATTGTATGCCTCTAAGGGGTTTTTCTTTTTCAAATCGTTTTTTAATCTGATTCAACACGGGCATGTGCATTGAAGCCCATTCTGTTAGAAGAGCTCCCTTAGGCGAGAGATTTGGGTCTTTAACTTTAAAGTTTGACATGGTTTTCACTTGTTCTATCACGTAGTTGATTACTAGTATTTAGAAGAAATACCTTAAAGGCTTTTATTTCACACGCTCTATGAGGCTTTGTTTAGTTTTTTCTACCAACGCCATTACTTTGTCTACATTCAAGGTTTTGATTTCTCTGTTTTCCATTATGATCTTGCCATTTATGATAACCGTGTCTACATCTGCGTTTTTAGCTGAGTAAACAAGATGACTTGTCTCATTATATATTGGCGTTAGGTGAGGTTTCTTGAAGTCGACTATTGCCAAGTCCGCTTTTTTGCCAACTTCTATTGAGCCAACCTCTTTATCCCAACTTAATGCTTCGGCGCCGTTAATAGTTGCCATACACAAAGCTTTTTCAGCAGACAATACTGTTGGGTCTCTGCTTATTCCCTTATGGAGCAAAGCAGCAAGCTTCATAACTTCGAACATGTCCGAGCTGTTGTTGGAGCAGGAACTATCTGTGCCAAGGCTCACCGTTATGCCTTTCTTTAAAAGCTGCGGAACTGGACTAATGCCCGAAGCGAGTTTCAGGTTTGAAATAGGGTTATGGGCAACTTTTACCTTTCTTTCCTTTAAAATCTCCATATCTCTCTTTGTGAGGTGAACGCAATGAGCTGCTACTACATCAGATGAAAGGACACCTAAACCATCAAGATAATCCACCACTCCATCTTGAACAGCTACATTGAAAGTCTGCCTAATTTTTTCGGGCTCATCTGGTGTTTCAGCTACGTGAGTATGCCAGATTATGGGCGAGTTCTCTGAGGCGTATTTTTCGTTCAGCTCTTGCGTAAATGCTCTTAGCTCTTTCATATAGTCTGAGCTCACAGTGTAAGGAGCATGAGGATCTACGCTGACTCGTATAAGACCGCCCTTTTTGTTATGCCAAGTTCTCGCCAAAGACTCCAAAGCTATTCTGTCTTGATTTTTCCGCCATGAGAAACAGACATGACCGACCACGCCGCGCAGACCTGTTTCGGCGAAAGCTCGTGCTTCATTATATTCGTCAGAATAGTGATACATTGTGTTGATGGTTGTCGTACCGCCCATGATAGACTCGACAGCTGTGAGTAAAGCGCCTGCGTAGATGTCTCGATTTGTCATGTGTTTTTCGATGACCCATATCCATTTTTCTAGCCATGTTTTGAGGTCCAAGTCGTCTGCGTAGCCTCTTAGGATGCTCATTGCGGCGTGATGATGCGTATTGATTAACCCGGGAATGATTACTTTGTTTTTTGCGTTGATTTTTTCATAGCGACTATATTTTGGCTTTAGCTTGTCTGTCTTTCCTATCCCCACTATTTTGTCATCTTCGATAACTATTGCCCCATTTTTTATTGTACCATTACGACTCAGAGTAACTATTGTTCCATCCTCTATAACCAAATTCATGCGTGTCCACCTGCTCTCTACCACTTCTTGATAAAACATTATTAAAGATAGTTAAGCTTAAGAAGAAATTTGATGTTAAATGAGGTTAAGTAGGTTAGATTGGGTGATTCTTGTCTTACCCGTCTTGGGCATTTTTGATGTTTTCTCTACATTTTTTGTTGCTTGGCAGGGCTACCCTATTTATCTGTACGAAGTTGGGCTGTTTGCATCTTATTTTGTTCAAGAAGGTTTACTTCACCTTTATGTTTTTGTTTATTTAGGGATTTTATCTGGGATGGCAGCGGTACTTCTTTTCATTAAACGTGAAGTTAGCACAGGTAGATTCTATAATGAGTTGCTGCTTTTATTGTTGGTAGGAACGGTTTGTCTTGCTGAAGCGTTTTTGACAGGCATCATAGTATCTAACTTTCTGCTGGGAGTTGGCAGAGTTACGTCGCTTGGTGGATTGCGTTTGCTTATTTACTTAAGCGTGTTCGCGGCTATACTGATGTATACTTGGGATGAGTTGAAAGAATTATTTGGATTTGGTGTACATGGCGAAGAGTGAAAAAGAGAGAGTTGTGGTTCTGCGGGAAAGTTTAGAGGCATATCTTTCGTCAGTATTCAGCGAAGATGTTGACGTTGTTTATGTCGACGAGCTGGGTAAAGAGAAGAAGGAGAAACGTTTAGAAAAAGGCGAAGAAAGTGACTTTAAAGGCTTTGGCTATGGGACCCCTTATTTCATAGTCTTAAATGTTGGTGGTCGTATGAAAAAAATAATTTTAGAAACAATGCGCCCTAGTGGCAGTTTCGGTCACAACTATTTCAGTGATCGCGCTGGAATTCTGCTGTGGCAACATTCCGCCTTCAACAAACTACCTAAGCATGCGCGTTCGGTGGATGTCGGCGCCTTCACGAAAAGACAAGGCTTAAAGTCTATCGGTGACTGCGACGAATTTTTCATCGTAACAGAGTTTGCGGAGGGCAAACTTTACCATGAAGACTTGGACAGGCTTAAAATGTTCAAGCAACTCACGCCATTAGATTTGAACCGCTGCAGAGCACTGTCTGACTATTTATTTGAGATTCATAAGGTTAAGAGCAAAAATGCAGAGCTTTACGTTAGACGGATCCGCGATCTGGTAGGCCACGGCGAATGCATAATGGGGTTGATGGACAGTTACCCAACTGGTCTAGACTACATTAGCGAAAAGAACTTGGTGGAAATTGAGAAGCGCTGTGTAGAATGGAGATGGAAGCTGAAACGATTCACTCATAGGCTGGCGCAGGTGCATGGAGATTATCACCCTTGGAACGTACTCTTCCACAAAAGCGTCAATTTTACTGTTCTAGATCGCAGTCGTGGGGAATGGGGTGAACCTGCGGATGATGTTAGCGCCATGACAATTAACTATTTGTTTTATAGCTTGCAGGCATATGGACGACTAGCGAAGTCTTTTGAGACTCTCTTTAACATATTCTGGAAGAACTATCTGGACAAAACGGGTGACGAAGAGATTCTGAGCGTAATCCCGCCTTTTTTTGCTTGGCGTGGGCTGGTTGTTGCTTCACCAGTTTGGTATCCAAATCTGCCAAAGCACGTAAGAACTAAGCTTTTCAACTTTATCCGAAACGTGCTTGAAACTGAAAAACTAGACCTTAAAAACGTTAATTCTTATTTCGAACTGAAATAATAGAAATTGAAGAGGAACGTAACCGTTCAAGAAGTAAAACAACTGTTCTAAAACGTAGCATTAAATAGATGTTTCTTCTAATGAATATATGGTGGAGAACCTGATAGGAAAGCGTCTTGTCATTGGATCGATCATATTCATTACATGCATTAGTATTCTAGCTATCTCAATTTTTCATTATATGCACCCAAATGATGAGCAGTCAACAGGGCAAGAGAATATTGTGTCTGGAACGGGCACAATAACATTCTGTAATTTTGAAGGAGGATTTTATGGCATAATTGGTGATGATGGAGAACATTATGACCCCATAGCTTTAAGTGAAACTTTTCAAGTTCATGGCTTGCGGGTATCCTTCAAAGTCCAGATTGAAGAAAACCAATTTAGTTTTCACATGTGGGGAAGAATAGTTCGAGTACTTGACGTTCAAAAACTTGAATAAGTCACACAATATCTCCAGAAGAAAAAGAGCAGAATGAGTATTTTTGGTGTGTGAGGTTCTTTCACAAGAAATTAGATTGAGAAAAGCAAAAAGGAAGATGATAGCAGAAAACATCAAGACTGAGCGCGCGCATTATTTCAGCAATTGTTGCAGCTGTTGGTGTGATAGTGGGTGTGGTTTTTACTGTTCTGGAGCTTAGGAATTTGGCTATAACAAGGCAGACAGACTTGGTCATTAGACTGTATTCAACTTTCGGCAGTAAGGAGATTCAAGAAGCATGGGAAAAGATCAATATCACAGAATATGAGGGGTACAATGCTTATGCGAAGAAGCATGGTTTTTTGGAAATAAACCAAGTTGGCTGGTTCTTTGAAGGAGTAGGAGTTCTTCTAAATAGAAGACTAATAGACATTGGTTGAGTGGATGATCTCTTCAGCTTACCAGTCAAACGGGCATGGGAAAGAATGAAGCCTATAGCAGAAGGAATGAGAAAACAAGAACAAAGTCCTCAAATATGGGAATGGTTTGAATAAACGTATAACGAAATGCAGAAGAGAGAACAAACACTACAAGCACAACAATAAACATCCTTCCTTTCTTTTTCTAGAGTTTGTTCCGCAAATCATAATAACTGTGGAAAGAAGACATAATTAGTGATGGTGTATGAGTAAACTGAAGGATATTGATTACAAGATTCTTTCTGAGTTGATGAGAAATTCTAAGGTAAGCGATAGGCAATTGGCTAAGAAGATTGGGGTTTCCCAACCTACTGTTACAAGAAGAAGAGCAAGACTAGAAAAAGAAGGATTGATGGAGTACACTGCTATTCCTAATTTCGAGAAGCTGGGTTTTGAAATAATGTCTTTCAGCTTTAGCAAGTGGACAAGTGAAGCACTTACAGAGATGCTTCCAACGGAAGAGTTCAACAAACAGGTGCAAGAGTTCTTTTCAAAACATACGAATGTGATTCTTGCCACTACAGGAGGTAGTGGTCTTGGTGGAATGGATAGCGCTTCTATTTCAGTTCACAAAAACTATGCTGAATATCGCAATTGGGTAAATGAGATAAGAAGTACATGGGGGAAATATGTGGATGAGTTTGAAAGCTTCACATTTAGCCTAAAAGGCAAAAATATGGTCAGAAACATAACTTTCAAGTTTCTGCCAGAATACATCAGAGAGGCAGTAAAGAGTTGACCCATTCTTGATGTTAACTCACTGCCAACAGCCTAACTCTCAGAAGAAAAGGAGCAAAGCCTGACAAAACTAGATATAATGAATGTAATATCTTTCTAGGGAGTTCATAAAAAAAGAAAGTTCACGCACACACAGCTTCATTTCTGTTTCTGCAAAGTCTTCTAGAGCCATGATTTCTGGTTCATTCCATATTTGCTCAAATAATTCTATTGCAGATTTTATTAATCGGGCTGCCTTGTATTTAATCCAGCATCATATCACTCTCTATCTATACATTCTGTATTGAAATCAAAAGAACCGACAAGCAGTAATCCCCAATATTTAAGGTAAGGATGTTTTGCTAGGTAGTTGGGTTTATATATCCAAGATTTCTAAGGGTAGATCGTTTATAGCCTTTATTCCTAAGACTTATCAATAGATTGACAATATTCTTTTTGGTCACAGCTAGAGGGTGGATATCTCACTTTGGATAAAGGGTGGTGTGTTTGGATCACCGGATTACCAGGAAGCGGCAAATCCACAGTAGCCCATTTATTGCTTGAAAAGATGAAATCTCTAAACCACTATACTCAAATAGTTTCCATAGACATGATACGCCAATTCTCCACTCCGCAACCAACCTATTCCGAAAAAGAACGTGCCACAGTTTATGGTGCATTAGTTTTTACTGCAAAAATGTTAACCGAAAACAGCGTCAATGTCATCATCGACGCAACGGGTAATCGCCGCCGATTCCGAGACCAAGCAAGACAAGAGATTCCGCAGTTCATGGAAGCCTACCTCGAATGCCCCCTTAAAGTTTGCACGAACTGCGGAACAAAGCGGAAGAACACCCATCTTGCCCCGACCAACATCTACTGCAAAGCTAAAAAAGGCAAAGCCCCAACAGTGCCTGGTGTAGGCGTGCCCTATGAGGAGCCCATCAATCCAGAGATAAGGATTGACTCTTCAAGGCTTTCGGCAGAAGAATGTACTGAAAAAATCTTAGTTACAGTCCAGAAACGCTTTCATTTAAAAGCCTAAATAATATAGAAAATCTCAACATGTATTTCCAAATGTTATATTTCAAGCAGATCTGCAGATGTGGACCGGGCGGGATTTGAACCCACGGCCTCCTGAGTGCAAGTCAGGCATTCATTCCAGACTGAACTACCGGCCCACTGACACGCAAATTTCTTGAAATAACTAGTTTGCTATTAAAGGTTTTAGTGTCTATTTGCCTTTTCTTTTCTTGTATTTCTTCAAAAACCGTTTCTTCGGCAACTTTGGCTTTTTAACACGCTCTGCATCAGTAACAGCCACAATAATCCTCCAAAATAAAACAATTTAACGTCTTATAACTGTCTTGTGCTAATCTAGAATATTTCCAGAAGAATCTTCTATAGAAATTCAGTTACTACGCATTTATACCACCACGCCAAAAAAACATAGAGAGGAAAACAATAATGAGAAAAATAGTTGTCACCAAAAATTTCGCGATCATCGCACTTATTATGGTAGTTTTGTCATCTCTATCCGTTTCAGCAATGGTTGAAACGCCTGCTTCAATGACCACAACAATTATTATTACGGAAACTGCGGAAACGGATGAAGAACAGCCCCTGCAAAAATGGTTCGACACGAATGGATATGCTATTAACGTAACTGAGGACGAATTAGGAATTGAAACATTTGAAGCAGGGCATTATCAAACCACTATCTTAGCAGAAATCGCTGAATACGCTTCTTCAAACAATTTAAGCTGGTATCCAACATCATCAGGCGAGTTGCATCTAATCTTTTCAGAAGCCAACAGCACTGGAGACGCAATGGTCTTTGAGGCGACGGAAACCTTCGGATTGTGTTTAGGTACTCCAGATGGCCTATTTTATAACGAACCAAATTCACATCTATTCTACACCGAAACAGACCGTAACCCAGACGAATTTGACCACGCATTAGTCTTTGCCCACCATTATCTGCCAAATGGATACATAATTGTCTTGGAAGACCTGTGGGAAGGTGGCGACATGGACTTTCAAGATATGGTTCTATTGCTAGCCCCTGTCATAGAAGCAAAAATTTGCATTTGTCCACACACGTTGAACCTGAAAAGCAGAGGAAGATGGATAACAGGCTTTATCAAGCTGCCTAAAGACTATGACGTGGAAGATATTGATGTTTCCACAATAACACTGAATGGCACAATTCCTGCTGAACCAAAACCTACTGCGATTTTCGACTTTGACTGTATCGATGTTAAAGTGCTTATGGTGAAATTCAACAGAACAGCTGCCATAGAATACATCAAGAGTACACTTGCGATAGATGGAGATTCTGCAAAATGCATCAAGATTACTTTAACAGTCTCTGGAAAACTCTACAACGGTCAAGTCTTTGAGGGAAGCACAAAAATTCGAATAATCCACTTTCAAACATGTACTAGAAGTAAAGCTGACGATTAACAACCAAAACCCAGTGTCCCAAAGATTCTATGTAGGCTTCACGCCGCGCTTCTCATACACAAGTCTTTTCTTAATCAAGTCCTTAACTTCCATAAGAAAATCTTCATTTTCCTCTAAGTTAAGAAATTGAGCGCGAAGATCTTCAAAACCTTCAGGAATCTCTACTTTTATGTGAATGAACGGCTTTCCGATTGCCATTTCGAATTCTCTTTTAGCCTCGTCATATTCAGCTTCTGGTTTTTTTATTCGTGATTCAATCCATTTTTTTACTTTAGCCAATTATCACCCTCCTAATCCAAATCTTGCAATTAGATACAGGCTGGAGAAGCCTAATTGAAGCATTGACGTTATCACACCTATTTTAGTAAATTCGCTAAAACTCATTGAAATTCCTTCACGTTTAAGAGTGCCTACAGCCATCATGCAGACAGAACCACTTAGTGGTGTGGTGGCACCTCCAAGATTTGTTCCAAGAACAAGCGCCGATGAGACTGATGGACGAAGGGTAGGGTTCAAGGCAGAAAAATTTGCGACTATTGGCACAAACGTTAGAGCGACCGCAATGTTGCTTACTATGGCACTCGCAAGTCCACTGAACCACAAGGTTGTAAGAGTTGCGTTTAACGGACTGCCGCCGACCAATTGAAAAAGTTGTGTTGATATATCGCCTAAGATTTCAGTTTTTTGTATACCCCCTACTATAAACATAAAACCTGCTATGAAAAACACTGTTTCCCAGTCGAGTCTCTTGAAAATTTCAGCTGGATCCAAATTGCTTAGAACCAACGCTAAAATGGCGCATCCTAAAGCAACAGCTTCAGGACCAACCCCTAAGTTTTCTAATGTTAGGAAAAGGAATACTAAAAGAAAAAGGATGAAGATTGATTGGTAGAAAAAATTCTTGTTCTCTATGCTCTGCCAAGGACTGTATTCTGGGAGAGCTTTTTTCTTTCCCAACCTTGACTTGAAAAGCATGTAAAGCGCAAAAATTGTTAGCGCCCATAGAGCAACTTCACATGGTGTTAGATAGTTGATAAAGTCTGTAAAACTCATTTCTGAAGAGACGCCGATGATCATGTTACTTGTTGAGCCGATTAACGTACTCGTACCGCCGAGGTTTATCATGATAGTTGCTGAGAGAAAATAGGGTATGGGGTCATAATTGAGTAGTTTGCTTATTGTCACCGTAGCCGCAGCCATAAGCAACATTGCTGTTGGGTCGCTTAGAAACATGGAAACAGCGGCAGAGATTACGCAAATAGAGACAAAAAGTCTACCTGGGTTCCCTTTCGAAAGCTTGACGGCATACAATGCTCCGAAGCGAAATAAACCACTTTTTTCAGCCACTTCCACTACAATCATCGTACCAATTATTAAAAAAAGAAGTTTCATGTCTATGAAACCTAATGCGTCTTCA
>Ga0209635_10000956_pt1 | contig 20933 bp, 23 predicted proteins | sample DeeMarSWOR230_32_FD_187463 | JGI IMG/M metagenome (GOLD analysis project Ga0209635, IMG submission 187463) | Marine sediment microbial communities from White Oak River estuary, North Carolina - WOR-2-30_32 (SPAdes) (version 2) | ecosystem: Environmental > Aquatic > Marine > Intertidal zone >...
CCTCTTGCTCTCTTCCATATATCCGGGGGAGGGCATAGCGGTTACCTCCTTCTGTGCACGTGGTCCGGGCCTGGCACGGCATACGGTCTCATTGGGCAGGCTCTATCTCGCGCTTGGCATAGAGTTCTCGCAGTTCGTCCGCAGACAGCTTCTTGAGCTTCTCCAGTTCGGCGTCGAAGGCCCCTTCCTCTATCTCCTTCACCCGGTCCAGGTTGTGCTGGCTCTTGGGAGCAAGGTGGGCTCCCCTCAGCCTTCGACCGGCGATGGCCACGACGTACGGCTGCAGTCCTTGAGGACACCTGGCGGCACACAGCCCGCACATCAGGCAATCGAAGGATTTCTCATATACCTTCTCGTACTCACCCCTAATGGCGGCGGACACAATCTCCATCACTTCCAGGTCTTGAGGGCAACTCTTGGTGCAGTTGTTGCAGCCAAAACAGGTGAGGGTATCGGGATAGAGCTGCACCAGCTTGTTTTGACCGGCTTGTGGAGCAAGGTCCTGCACGTTGTAGAGCGCTTCAGCAGTGGGGAAGAAAGGTATCTGGGTCAGGTACATGTCCTGCTCTATGGCTTTCTGACAGGCAAGCGCATATCTCAGCTGAGGGTCATTTCTGAAGCAGTATACGGTGGCGCAGGCACCGCAGAACCCAGAGCGGCAGCCGACGCCCCGGATGAGGTTGTAGCCGCAGTACTCCAGCGATGCCTGGATGGTGAGTCCCTCGGGGACCTGAAAACGCTTGCCCATTACGTAGATGTCAAGCAGTTGCACTTTCTCGGCGACTTCAGCCATTTTTCACCTCCGTCTACAGGGTCGCTTCCTCGTGGCGAGCGCACCAGCATTGCATGTTGACTGCCACTGGCAAGCTGGCGATGTGTGCGGGGAAGACTTCAGCGTGGACTGCCAGAGCGGTGATCGTGCCCCCGTATCCCATGGCTCCGATACCCAGGCAGTTGACCCGCTTGAGGATATCCTGTTCCAGTTCGGCTACCTCGGGGTCCGCATTCGGCGCACCGACTCGGCGCAGCAGCGCCTTCTTGGCCAGCATCATGGTCCTGTCCGTAGTGCCACCTATGCCGATGCCGATGATGACCGGAGGACAGGGGTTGCCACCAGACTCGTCCACACGATTCACCACGAAGTCTATGATTCCCTGGCGGCCCTGCGATGGAGACAGCACCGTGAGACGGGACATATTCTCGCTGCCTCCGCCTTTCGGCAGGACACTGATTCTGAGCTTGTCCCCGGGGACTACGTCGGTGTAGATGACGGCGGGCGTGTTGTCCTTGGTGTTTGTCCTGGCCGAGAAGGGGCGGCTCACCATGGACTTGCGCAGATAGCCCTCGGCATAACCCTGGCGGACTCCCTCATTCACCGCTGTGTAGAGGTCGCCACCTGTTACGTGGACCTCCTGGCCCAGCTCCAGCATGACTACTGCGACTCCGGTATCCTGACACAGGGGGGTCTTCTCCTTGCCTGCTATCTCCGCGTTTTCCAGCATTCTGTCATAGACGTCGCGGCACACCGGCGACTCTTCTTCCTGTCTGGCTTTCTGGAGGGCGGCGAGCACATCCCCGGGGAGATAGTGGCAAGAGTGCTCAAACAAACGGGCTACGGTTTCGGTTACGCGACCGACTTCGATTTCTCTCATGGGCTGGATGCACCTCCTTGGCCTTAGGTTACTGCGGGAGCAATACTCCCTGCCTTCACCAGGGCATCGTGCGCTGCCTTGGAGCTGTTTATCATGAACTCGGCTTTCTTGCGGAGCTCATCACGGCTGATTCGTATTGAGGCGATTCCCTGTTCCTGAGCTTTCATTCCCACGTCTACTGCCTCGCGAATGAAGGCTTCCGGCTCTCCCATCGTCGGTGCGATATAGTCCTCGCCTATGCCCTGCTCCTCGGCGTACCTGGCCAGCGATTCAGCGGCAGCGATGCACATTTCGTCGGTGATCGTCCTGGCTCCTACGTCAAGAACGCCGCGGAAAATGGCGGGAAAGCCCGTGGAGTTGTTCACCTGGTTGGGGAAATCGGACCTGCCGGTGCCGATGATCCTGGCTCCAGCCTCCTTTGCCTCCCACGGCCAGATCTCCGGGATGGGATTGGCACACACGAAACAGATAGCATCTTTGGCCATCGCCTTTATGCTCTCGGGTGCGATGACCCCAGGTCCCGACTTGGAGTATGAAATGAGGACATCTGCACCTTTCAACGCTTCCGATAGGTCACCGGTTCTTCTCTCGGCGTTGGTGGTCTGGCAGAACCGCCACTTGTCGACGTACGTGTCTTTCGCCTCCTCCAGGTCTTTCCGTCCCGGATGGAGGATGCCCTTGCTATCGGCGACGATGGTGGTCTCAGGTCTGGCTCCGTAGGCGAAGAGCAGTCTGGCGGAGGCAACGTTGGCTGCGCCGGAACCGTTAAGGACAAACCTGGCCTCGCCTATCTTCTTGCCGACGATCTTCAGAGCGTTTATCAGGCCTGCCAGCATTACCGTCGCTGTCCCCTGTTGGTCATCATGGAAAATGGGGATTTCCGCCTCCGCTCGCAGTTTGTCCAGGACGTAGAAGCATTTGGGATTGGAGATATCCTCAAGATTGATGCCGGCGAAGGACGGCTGTAGCCATTTGACCGCCTGAATAATGTCATCAGGGTTCTTGGTGCCGAGACAAATGGGCACGGCATCCACGCCGCCGAGATACTTGAACAGCAGGCATTTCCCTTCCATGACGGGGTAGCCCGCTCTCGGCCCAATATCTCCCAGGCCGAGCACCCTGGTGCCGTCGGTGACCACCGCTATGGTGTTTCCCCGGTTGGTGAGTTCGTGGAACCTCGACTCGTCTGCCTTGATTGCCCGGCAGGCCTCGGCGACCCCTGGGGTGTAGTAGATAGCGAAATCCTTGAAATCGCGGACCTGGCACTTGAGCATCGTCTGCATCTTGCCATGATAGAAGCTGTGGAGTTTCATAGCGTCTTCCGCTGGCTTCTTCGCCTTGGCCAGAAGCTCCTCCTTGGTTACCTTCTGTGACATCGCTGCCTCCTTCTTGCTGTCGTTGCGTTTTCCGCCTATTATACTCCAGTCCCACGCGGCTTTTCCAAGGTTCTGGCGCCCTGCTGGCAGATTTGAGTTGGCCTGGGGGTCTGCTATACTTCGTTGTTAGCTTGAGCTTGGAACTGATTTCCCTCGATGGACCTGTGGCAGTCGGCAAGTCCAGCGTTGGCTCTCTGCTGTCAAGGAGACTCGGCTTCTGCTTCTTCGATACCGGGCTCATCTATCGGGCCTTCACCTGGAGAGTCATCCAGGCAGGCCTCTCTTCGGAGGACGAAGTGGGTCTCTCTCACCTGGCTGCGATCACGAAGTTTGAATTCGTGGTGGGTCAAGGGGGGCGCCTCTCCGTTCATATCGACGGGAAGGATATCTCTTCAAAGCTGACTCGCTCCGAGGTAGAGGAGGAGGTCGCCCTAGTGTCAAAGGTCGCCAGGGTGCGGGAGAAGATGGTCTCCGAACAGCGCAGAGTCGCCAAGAAGGGGAAGCTGGTAATGGCCGGCAGGGATATCGGCACGGTGGTCTTGCCCTGGGCCGACTTGAAGGTCTTCATGGTAGCCTCCGTTGAGGCAAGGGCCATGCGCCGCTACAGGGAGCTGCTTGAGCGCGGTAGGAAAGCAGACTACGATGTTATCCTGGCTGAACTGGAGCGCCGGGACGATAACGATATTCACAGAGCTATCTCACCGCTGAAAGCCGCCGCGGACGCCGTAACCATTGACACTGAGAAGCTGAGCCTGGAGCAGGTGGTCGGCAGGATATACAGCCTGGCTGTCCGGCTTCGTGCCGGGGATGCGCCCTCGGGGCCTCTGGAATGACGTCCGCCGGGCGGTGAATCGATGACCCGGTCCCAGAAGGTCGTTGTAGCTATTCTCAGATTCCTCCACGGGATCTTTCTCTCCTGGGAGATTCGGGGGCGGGAGAATGTGCCCCTGACCGGTCCGCTCATCGTGGCAGCCAATCATGTCCACCTGGTTGACCCTGTGCTGCTGGGATCTACCTTTCCCCGGTGGATTACGTACATGGCGAAGCAGGAGCTTTTCCGCTATCCCTTTGTCGGTCCTCTTATCCGGTGGGCACAGGCCTTCTCAATACCGCGCGGAGGGACAATCGAGGACCAGCGGAAGGTATTGGAGCAGGCCAGGAACGTATTGAGCCAGAGGCTGGCATTAGGCGTGTTCCCTGAGGGCAAACGGGACCATGATGGCAGGCTGCTGCCCGGCAAGGCCGGAGCCGCCTTGCTTGCCGCACGGACGAGCACCCCTATCGTGCCCGTGGCCATCACAGGGACAGAGAAGCTCACTGGGATAAGCTGGCTATGGAGGCGTCCCCTTATCGTCATCACCATTGGTCAAGCCTTCTCAGTCCCGGCCGTCGAAGGCAGGCTGAGCCGGTCGCAAAGTAGAGCGCTGACCGACATGCTGATGAGAAGAATCGCCGCCTTGCTGCCTGAGGAGTACCGGGGAGCATATGGAGATTGAGAAGGCTAGGGACCTGGGCCTGTGCTTCGGCGTGAGGAGAGCGGTCACGATGCTAAAGAAGGCCGCCGTGCGGTACGGGAGGGTGGAGACGCTCGGCCCGGTGGCGCACAACCAGCGGCTGGTGCAGCACTTGGCCGAGGTGGGGGTCACGCCAGTCGATGAGCCGGGCAAAGCGACGGGCGGCGTAGTGGCTATTTCGGCGCACGGCGTAGCCCCGGCTGTGCTGAAGGAGGTCGAGGCCAGGGGCGTTCGGGTGATCGACACTACGTGTCCCATAGTCCGCAGGGCGCAGAATACTGCCAGGGGGCTGGCTGAAGCCGGCTACTACGTCATCGTCTTTGGGGAAGCGGAGCACTCCGAGGTCAAGGGACTGCTGGGCTGGGCTGGTGGCAGGGGTGTGGCGGCCCTTGACGCAGCTCAGATTCACATAGCCTTCGCGCTAGGGCGAGAAGAAGGCCTTTTCTCAGGCAGGGCAGCAAAGAAGAACGAGGGGCATCGCGTGGGCGTCATATCGCAGACGACGCAGACCTGGCCGGCCTTCGTGGACTTTGTCGGTAGGCTTATGCGTGCCGTTCCTTCTGTGATCGCCGCTGAGGGTGTCCTGGATGGGGGGGGTGAGGGAGAGAGGGTGGGGAACGGCGGTCTTGATGAATTGCGCATAGTCAATACCCTCTGCCAGACCACGCGAAGACGGCAGGAAGCGGCCCTGGAACTGGCTGCGAGAAGCCAGATCATGATAGTGATAGGAGGACGCAACAGCGCCAATACCAAGCGCCTGGCTGAGCTTTGTTCTTCCATGGTCGAAACCCACCTCGTGGAAGAGGCAAGCGAAGTGGAGAGCAGCTGGGTGGCAGGGAAAGGCCGCGTGGGGGTCACTGCCGGGGCATCCACGCCCGATGAAGTCGTAGAAGAGACTATCGTTAGGCTAAAGTCGCTGTAGGCAGATTATCCGTACAGCCCGCCGGTAGTCGCGCTTGGTGGCCCTATCCTTGTCCCGCCAGAGCCCTGATCATGGCGTATCTGGCGTTCACCTTTTCCTGAATCTGTTCCAGGTCCTGGGCCGTAAGGTGGGCGTACTTGCGTGACAGGTCGGTATACTCACGGATGGGCCTGGGATTGGTGATCTCTTGTGTGAGGCGCACCTTTCCTTTCTCGGCTTCCCAGAGAGGGAAGTAGTTCGTTTCCACCGCCGCGTTGCACACGTTGAGGCCTCCGTCTACAGGGATCCCCCAGCCGGTCACGCAGGGCGTGAAGAGATGGATGTATGACAGGCCATCCTTGACATTCATAGCTTTGCTGAGCTTCTCAGCATAGTCGCGAGTATAGGCAATCGTGGCCGTAGCTACGTAGGGGGCATCGTGAAGGAGCATCAACAGGGGCATGTATTTGCTGTTCTGCTCCTTACCATGTCGCTTCCTTCCCACAGGGGAGGTAGTCGTGCGGGCCATCAGGGGTGTACTGCTACTTCTCTGGACACCGGTGTTCATGTAGCCTTCGTTGTCGTAGCAGATGTAGACCAGGTTCTCCTGCCGTTCAGCAGCTCCCGAGAGGGGCTGGAAGCCTATGTCCACGGTGGCGCCGTCACCGACAAAGGCCACGGTCTTGGTGCTCCTTCCGGTGTGCCGGTAGTACCTTTTCGCCCCGGTCATAAGCGAGGCCACATTGGTGAGCAGGGCGGGGAACTGAGCCAGCCTGACCTGAGAATGGCTGCCCAAGCCAAGCGTGAATGTCACTGCACAGCCGGGCGCAGTGAAGAGCAGGACGTCCTCTCCCAGGACTCTAAGGGTGAACCTCAATGACAGCTCGACCAGGCAGCCGATGCAGGCGCTCGTCCCTGGAGACAGGGGGTCTTCCTTCCCCAGATGTTTCAGGGCCGGGACTTCTTTGACCAGGTTGTGCATCGTGTTCCTCCTGCCTCACTCCAGATCCAGGAAAGTCACCTCTTCACACTGCCTTCCTTGAGCTGCTGAGTGAACAGTGTCTATGATTCCTCCGATATGCTGTAGCGTTATGTCGGCGCCAGCCAGCCCACCGATGAAGTTCAGCAACAGCGGCTGAGGCTCCATCCCGTTCAGGGCGGCTTTCAGTTCCACCATCAGGTGGCCGCAACTCCAGCCGAAGCAGACGCTCCTGTCTACTACGCCTATGGCCTTTTTGGCCTGGAGTGCGCTCTGTAGCCTTTCCGTGGGAAAGGGACGGAACATCCTGGTTTTGACCAGCCCCACCTTCAGGCCTTCGTCCCGTTTTCGGTCGATCATGACCCGGGCTGTGCCAGTGCAGCTTCCCATGGTCACCAGGACTATGTCGGCGTCGTCACATCGGTATTCTTCGACCTGCCCGCCGTAACCCCTGCCGAAGGCCTGCTGGAATTCGCCGTCTATTTGCTCCAGCTTCTCCTTGGAACGCTGCAGAGCAGCCAGGTGCTTGTAGCGGTACTCCGGCACCAGGGCATCGCCGAAGGGGGCGATGGTCATCCGTGTTTGGGGGTCCAGCTTGGGACTCATCTCCCGACGTGGCAGGAACTGGTCTACTGCTTCCTGCGGGGGAATATCGACCACCTCCGAGAAATAGGAGAGGTAGTAGCCATCGTAGGACACGGTGACCGGAACCATTACCTGATGGTCCTCAGCCAACCTGTAGGCCATGATTATGGTGTCCAGGATTTCCTGGCAGGATTCCGCGTGGAGCTGGATCCATCCGGTGTCCTTGACCAGCATGATGTCCTGTTCCGAGCTGGCGACCGTGGTGGGGCTCATGGCCTCCCGGTTGACGTTGACCATTACGATGGGAAGCCTCTGCAGCGCGGCGAAGATGTAGGGCTCAAACATGAAGAACAACCCCTGAGCGGAAGTGGCACTGAACGCACGACCTCCGACCGAAGTCGCGCCGATTAGAACGCTCATAGCCGAATGCTCACCCTCGACCTCAACCATCTCGGCACCCAGCGAGCCGTCGGCCTGAAAGCGGTAAAGGGTTTCAATCAGTTCCGTTTGAGGCGTGATGGGATAGGCACAGATGACATCCGGCTTGCACAACCGGACAGCGTATGCCGCAGCGGCGTTTCCGGTCAGGACCCTGCGCTTCTGCTGACGCTCCGACCCGGTATCCATCTTATGCCTCCCTCTCCATGGCGATGGCCCCCACGGGGCATATTTTGGCGCAGATGCCACACCCTTTGCAGAAGTCCAGGTCTGCGGCGAACTGATCACTGATTTCCTTCATACAACCTGTAGGACAGAAGAGGCAACAGGCGGCGCACTTGATGCATTTGTTCCCGTCGATTACCGGTCGCTGGTATCTCCACTCACCCGTGTTGAGGACGTGCAACTCTGCTGAACTTGACCAAGGGGCATCATATTCGCTGCGGAATTTCATGCTGGCTCCTTCACAACCTTAGCGCTGTGCTCTCCTCGTAGCCTCTCTGCACGCATCTCCTGTTCTTGTCCAGTAGCGAGCCGTCGAAGTATTCGCCCAGGCTGGACAGGAGGGAGTCGAGTTCCAGCCAGCCAGTGGCCCGAACGAAAGCGCCGAGCATGCACGTGTTGGTGATTGGTGTGCCGATCTCTGTAAGACCTATGTCTGTGGCGTCAACGGTGATAACGGCCACCAGGTTCTCGTGCCACCGGTCGCTCACCGGTGTAGCTGCGTTCAGAACGAGGGTACCGTCAGGCCTTATGCCGTCGAATATGTCGACGGAGCGAATGAGCCGGGGGTCCGCCACTATGAGACAGTCAGGCTCATATACCTGTGTCTTCTCCCTGATCGGCTTCTCATCGAAGCGCCCGAAAGCTACTACGGGTGCCCCTCTTCTTTCAAAACCGAACTTGGGAAACGCCATGCCATACTTCCCTTCTCTGACAAAGGCGCTCGCCAGTATCCGAGCTGCCACGACCACCCCTTGGCCACCTCTGCCGTGCAACCGTATCTCCTTCATTCGCTGCCTCCTTATGAAGGAGGGGGCACTTCCTTCAAACAGGACTATAGCATGTTGAGGAGTGAGTATGTAGTCCTGATGACGGACCACCGTGGGTTTGCTGTTGCCAAGCGGCGGTGCTGGCTCAATCGGCTGCGGAGGTGGGACTGGCGGGCAATCTAGCCGAGCTGGTCATACAACTTCCTGCCGCCAAGGAGGTGGAGGTGAAGATGGCCTACCACCTGTCCCCCTTCGGCGCCGCAGTTCATCACCAGCCGGTAGCCCCTGTCCGCGATTCCTTCTTTCTCTGCCAGCCTTGTGGCCAGAATAATCAGGCGCCCCATGAGTTCCTGTTGCTGGCCAGCAAGCTGTGCCAGCGAGGAGATGTGCTTCCTGGGTATGACAAGAATGTGTGTGGGTGCCAACGGGTTGATGTCCCTGAATGCCAGGAACTCCTCATCTTGGTAAACGATGTCGCTCGGTATCTCGCCGGCAGCGATGCGGCAGAAAAGGCATTCCTCAGACATGCTCAGCCTCAGAACACGGCCCGTTCATCCAACCCTTTCACACTCGTACTCTCCGGTGATGAACTCGTACGTGGTGCCATTCTGGACAGTTACCTTGTCTTCCGTCAGGGTTATGGTGGAATGCCCCACGGTGACATCGGTGTACAGGTCATCAAACCATTCCCATCCTTTGGGCCAGTTCCCTGGCTGCGCCGGCCCCGACTTGCCATCAATAACGCCGTCACCGTTTCCATCAATGAGGTTCACTGAATTGACAAGTTCGCCAGACCGATAGTACTCGACTCGTGTGAGGATGCCTCCCAGGTTCACTTGCTCAACGCCAATGTGGATGCTCTGGGTATATGTCTGCTCGGTGCACCCGGGCAAGATGGTCAGCACCAGCATCACCAGCACAACTAACGCCGCCCGAATGTGCGGTCTTGCTCTCCACGTCGTCATCCCCGTCATATCAGGCCTTTCTTTCGCCGCTGGCATTGGGTGCAGTGGCGGCTCCTCTGGTATCCGCACTCGGCCTTCTACGTCTGGCGCGACGTCTGCCTGTCCATAGCTCTCCGAAGAAGGCGCGGTTCAGTACGTGCCGGTCGTCGGCCACATCCAGTAGATCCTTCGATACACCGCTCTCGAAGTAGGCCACTTCGATATGTTTGCCCATGTTCTTCACTGCTTGGAGCGCGTACGCGAAATCGGCGTCGCCACTGACTATTACCGCCACGTCGTAGAAATCGTGCCAGGCGAAATACAGCAGGTCCGTGGCCAGCATAACATCTATGCCCTTCTCCACCGGGGTACCCCCTGCTGGCTTGGTGCCGCCCAGGCGCATCTCCAGATACGGGGTCAAACGCAGGATGTTGAGGAATTCCTGCTGTTCCCGGTAGCCCTCGGGCCAGCGGGCGGCGTCCTGCAGTACGTTGTAGTAATATGTTCGAAATAGCTGTCTCTGGCCGCAAAGCTTGCTGGCGAACTCGGCGAAGTTGATGTCATGGCGTCTGAAATTGCCTTCCAGGGCATGATACAGATTGCTCCCGTCTATGAAGATAGCCACTCTATCTCCCATGGCTCCTCCTTTGGGATTTGCTCACTGCTTCTGGCAATGCTAGCATTCTTTCCATCACTCATTATACATTGGCAGGCCCGCCTATTTCACTAGGTCCGAACGGATGTCCAGGCTGGCAGGTCAGGACTCTCTCAGCGTTGGGCCTCGGCCATTGTCTTTGGCATCGCGGGGTACTGTAGTTCGACTACGAACTGAAGGAAGAAGTCATGGGGTTCAAGGTAGTACTGCCTCTTGAGGTGGGTGGAGAGTCAGAGAAGTATCCCCGCAGGTTCAGTGAGCTGGGGGCTGAGTTCGTGGGGCGGCACTGCGCAAGCGATGGCGAATTCATCTCCTTGGCCAGGGACGCCGATGCCATCATTACCGTGGGCAGCATCCGGCCGGTACCTCGCCGGGTCATCGAGAACCTGGATAGATGCCGCCTTATCAGCAACACCCAGATAGGCTATGACAGCATAGACGTCGAGGCGGCTACGGGCCGGGGCATCCTGGTGACCAATGTGCCCGACTATTGCATTGAAGAGGTATCTGACCACGCCATGGCCTTGCTCTTGGCCTGCAGCCGCAGGATAGTCCAGCTGAATCAGGCGGCCAAGCAAGGGCAATGGGGGCTATCGGCCGATGGCGTGGAGATACAGACCCGGATCTGGCCGGGGCTGTCGCGCCTGGCCGGCCAGACTCTGGGCTTGGTGGGCTTCGGGAGGGTGGGGAGGGCGGTGGTGCCCAAGGCCCAAGGTTTCCAGTTGCGGGTGCTTGCCTACGACCCCTATGTGTCTCGGGAGCTGTCGGCGCAACTGGGGGTGGAAATGGTGGACTGGAAACGTTTGCTCAGAGAGTCCGACTTCGTCTCCATTCATGCTGCGCTGACCCCGGAGACCAGGCATATAATGGAGGCCGGGGCATTCAGGGAGATGAAGCCCACTGCCTGCCTCATCAACACCGCCCGGGGTGGGTTTGTCGACGAGGCAGCCTTGTGTCAGGCCCTTAAGGAAGGCGAGATTGCCATGGCGGCGCTGGATGTCACTGACATCGAACCTCCGGGCCTTCAGAGTGCGCTATTGGGTATGGGCAACGTCATCCTCACGGCACACTCTGCGTTCTTTTCGCCGGATTCGGAGGCGGAGCGCTGGTACAGGCCCACCGAGGAGGTTGCCCGCGTCATGAAAGGGGAGTGGCCTCGGTCGCTGGTGAATCCCCAGGCCAGGGAGGAGTACGTAGCCAGGTGGGGACCGATGAAGATAGAGAAAAGGGTATCTGGCGGTTGACCTGGAGTGACATTCAAGTTGGGATCGGGCGCATCGGGCATGCGGAGGGTGCGGTGAAATCACGGCGATGGAGGTGACCCGGCAGTGTATCCATGGGAAGCAGTCGTACAAATGGTCAGGGGTCAGGGAGTTGAGTTCACCTTTGGCATAGGGGACAGTCATCTTCAGCTATATGCGGAAAAGGTTCCTGGAATAAGGCCGGTGAACGTGAGGTATGAGGGCTCGGCGCCGTTTATGGCAATGGCGTACTCGAGGCTGAGCGGGAAGCCCGGTGTATGCAGCGCCAGCACCGGCCCGGGCATAGCCAATATGGTTCCCGGAGTGCTGGAGGCGTACTCTGGCTGTTCGCCACTGGTAATGATATGTCCCTCCATCAGCCAGAAGACCGAAGGTATGGGTGAGTTCCAGGAATGTGATCAACTGGGAATGATGAAGCCGGTGACCAAATGGAGCGCCCGCATTCCTCATGCCGGGCGCATACCGTGGTTTGTGCGGAGGGCGTTCTCGGTAGCCATGAACGGGGAGCCCGGGCCGGTCTTCCTGGAGATACCCAGCGATGTCGGAGGGGACATCACTCACGGACTCGATATCCAGATTGACCCGCCGGACTATGTGCCGGCGAAGAAGATGCGCTGCGCGGGCGACCCGGCGCTGATTGATGAAGCCGCAGATCTGATCCTGAAGGCTGAGCGGGGAGTAGCGATTGCAGGGAATGGGACCATTCTCTCTGGGGCGTCGGGGGAGTTCAAGGAGTTTGTGGAACTGCTGGCTGTGCCGTTCCTGACCACGCCTGCTGGGAGGGGCATACTCTCTGAAGGGCACCCCCTGGCGCTGGGTCTGGGTGGACTGTACAGGAATAGGGTCGCCAAGGAAGTGTATTCCGCAGCCGACCTGGTGATAGCGATTGGGACCAGGAACGAGGCCTTTCAGACCCACCGGTGGCGGGACTTCCCCCGTGGGGCCAAGCTGATACAGATCGACATCTCCCCGTTCGAGATAGGGCGAAACTGGGTACCCGACACGGCCATCGTCGGCGACGCCGGAATTGTATTGAGGCAGTTGACTGAGGCTCTGAAGAAGATGGGAGCGGGAGGGGGCCACTTCGAGTCGGCTCCCCGGGTCAGGGAACTGACGAAGGCGAAGATGGAGCTGGAGACAGAGCTGGAGGCAGAGTGTATGATTGAAGCCACTCCGATTCCGGCAAAGCGCGTAGTATTTGAGCTGGGTCGTACCTTCGGTGACAGTACAATTTTGGTCAACGAGAACGGTTCCCAGGATACTTGGTCGTATGTCTTCCCCTGCTACAAGGTTGGAGAAGGCTCCGAATGCGTGCCGGTCGCGGAGCAGACATGTATGGGAATGGGTGTGGTAGGGGCCGTTGCCGCCAAGCTGACCCGGCCGGAGAAGAACGTGGTATGCGTCACCGGTGACGGCGCATTCCAGATGTACATGAAGGAACTGCCCACGGCAGCGCAGTACCATGCAGGGTGTACGTGGGTGGTGCTGAACAACTCCGCTTTCGGGTGGCCGAAGTACTACCAGGTGGAGACCGTGGGCTGGAATACTACCAGCTTCTCGGTACAGCCTGACTTCGTCAGATGGGCTGAGGCATGCGGCTGCTATGGGAGAAGGGTCGAAGAACCTGGTGACATACGGCCGGCCCTGGAGGAGGCGCTGAAGGTCAACAAACAGGGTACGCCGGCCGTGCTGGACTTTCCCACCGGGCTTGACATGTCCCATTTCGCGGGTGCGGAATAGGAGGCGAGCAGTCATGGAAGAGCGGTCGGACAAGACGCGGCGCAAGGCAGGGGAACCGGGCGCCATATCTGATAGGGAGGCTACTACATACTACCTGAGGCAGCTCGTCCAGGACTTCATCGATGAGAGAGACTGGGCGAAGTACCACAACCCCAAGGACCTGGCCATCTCAATTGCCATAGAGGCGGCGGAGTTGATGGAGCTGTTTCAGTGGATGGGAGAGAAGGAAGCGGAGACAGTCCCGGACAAACCCGAGAGCTTCGGCAGGCTGGAGGAAGAGCTGGCTGATATCATCATCCTTTGTCTCAGCCTGGCCAATGTCAGCAGCGTTGACGTAGCCAGGGCTGTCGCTGGCAAACTGGAGAAGAACCGGGACAGGTATCCGGTGCGTCTGGTCAAAGGCAACTACAGGAAGTACACGGAACTCAGAGGCGAAAGCGCTGACTGATGCGCTTCCCGGGCCTCCCGATCCAGTGTCAAGGAGATAGCTTTGCGGCCGCGCGGCGCAATGCCCGGCTGTTCCGGAGGTCCCAGAGTCTGTCCACTCCAGGTGGCACGGCTAACCGGCAGCGCCCAGCTTTGCCAGAGCAGCCTTGAAGGCCTTGACGCTGGCTATCCAGGCCTCCTCTCCTTCTGTCCAGGGAACCGAGACCAATGAGAGCCTGACAGCATTTGCCGGGCCACCGTAGAACTGATCGCCCGGGACGGTCACTATGCCGAAGTCTTCTATCAGTTCATCGGCGAACGCTTTGCTGCTGGACTGGCCCGTGAGGACCGGGACGTAGAGAGCCCCGAACACTCCGTTTCCTGGCAGCATGAGACGCTCGCCAATTTCTTCCATCAGCACCGTCAGCCTGCCGGCAAGCACCCGGCAAACCCACTCATAGCTAACGGGTTGCTGGAGAAACCTCTGGAGGATCTCGGTGCCGGCGATGAATGATGCGGTGGGGCTGCTGAGGTTCTCCCTGCCGATTATGGCCTCCATATTGTCTATCCACTGTTTGCTGGCGACTGCGAACCCGAACCTCAGGCCGGCGATCAGGCAGGTCTTCGATAGACTCGACAGAATACACATATGTTCATGGTACTTCGCCGTGATCTCCTTGAACTCGTTGAGCTTCTGTTGCAGCAGCTCTTTGTCGAATCTCGCGCCCTTGGAAGTGAGCCGCAGTATGGTGAACAGGTACGGGGCGTCCCAGACCACGCCGCCCCCGTTGGCAGAGAGCACCTCCGTTACTACTCTCAGGTCTTCGGGCGAGAGGAATCCGCAGGGGTTGTTGGGCATGCTGAGGTAGAAAACCGAGTTCTCGGTCACCTTCTTCTTCAAGTCATCCACGTTGAGAGAGAGGTCTGCGTTCATATCCACCCGAACTTCGCTCAGATTGTGGAACTTAACCGTACCCGACGCAGGGGCGTACTCCCATCTTGGCATGAGGAGGCGCGTTCCCGGCTTTATGGACCTGAGGGCTGAAGCCATGGCCTGCTGTCCGCCAGCCGTTACTATGACTCTATCCGTGTCAGCATCCGAAATCGGGACTCCGTGTACTTCTCTGAAGTACTGGGCCACCAGCTTTCTGATAGGTTGCGTCCCACCGGTGGGAGAATAGGCAAGCCCCTTGGGATGGGGGTAATAGGATCCGAGCACGCCTTCCCTCAATCCCTCGACTATTCCCTTCAACTCAGCGGGGACGGAGTCGTTGACGGTGAGCTCGAACTTGCCGAAAATCGTCTGGCTCGCCAGCAGGTTGCCGATGTTGCCGCTGCTGAAATCAAAGACCTCGAGGCCCCTTTCCTTTCTTTCAACGGCTTTCGCCATGGCCTCTCTGATCGCGGGCGGCGGGGGACTCGGGAGCAGGTATTCTTGCGTCATTTCTGCACCTCCACTAGATACTGGCGGATATCTGGGTGAAGCGGACCTGTCCGGCGCTGCTGGCATCCGCTGTATACAATCATACGCCAGTCTTCTGCATGTTGACAACGGGCAATTCTGCCGCGGCACCGACAGGTAGATGGCATGCAAGCTGTGCCTTCAGGTATAATTCCAGCCAACTGCGGAGCCGCTCCATGCAGCTCTTGCGGACGGGGCACAAGCTCAGTAGCAGCCTTGAGCGCTCCGCTGCGGACCACAACGGGTGACCATGATGGAAGGATCGCCGCCTTCCACTAGACGGAAGTTGTTCTACGGCTACTGGATAGTGGCCGTTACCTTTCTTTGCCTGCTGATGATGTCGGGGGCGGGCAACTTCGTCTACAGTCTGTTCGTCAAGCCTCTGGGAGAAGACCTGGGGTGGAGCCGCGGCCAGGTAATGGTTGGCTTCACCATCTTCTTCGGGATGGTGGGCATAGCCTCGCCTCTTGTGGGACGGATGGTGGACCGCCATGGGGCGAGGCTGGTTATTCCCGCGGGCGCTCTCGTGATGGGTCTCGGCTTCGTCCTGTTGAGTGTGATGGACGAGCTCCCTCTCTTCTATCTTGGCTACGTCCTCGTCGGTACAGGTGGATCAGCCATGGGGCCGGTTGCCACGAGCGCTGTGGTGTCAAACTGGTTCGAGAAGAAGAGGGGTACGGCCATAGGCTTGATGTCGACAGGGATAGGCGTTGGCGGACTGATTCTGGCGCCGATGGTTGGCTTCCTCATCTCTCACCTGGGCTGGAGGCAGTCCTATTTGACGCTGGCTTTCATTGTCTGGGTCTCCATCATTCCCCTGTCTTTGCTGGTGATACGGACCAAGCCGGCGGAAAAGGGGCTGTATCCCGACGGAGCGGATGCTCCCGAGGCGCTGCCGCTGGCAGAGATGCCAGCCCGGGACTCTGGGGACTTCACCCTCAGAGCGGCGTTGGGCACCCTGGCCTTCTGGCTGATTGCCGTTACCTTCATATCCAGCAACTTCAGCAACATGGGTGCTATTCAGGCGCAAGTCCCTCATCTCGATGATATCGGTTTTCCTGTGGGGACGGCAGCGACTGCTCTCGGCAGTGTTGGCCTGGGCAGTGCCATCGGTAAGTTCATCTTTGGCTGGCTCTGTGACCGGATCAAGCCGAAACATGCCTGTGTCATCGGTCTCCTTCTCCAGTTGACCGCTGTTATTGTGCTTCTTAATATCCGACCCACGTGGCCTTTGACGGCGATATGGCTTCACTCCTTTGTCCTGGGGCTGAGTGTGGGCAGCTGGTTGCCAACGATGTCGATGCTCGTTAGTACCACCTTTGGCCTGACCTGCTATGGCGCTATCTTCGGCGCGGTCAACTTCGTCCAGAATTTTGGCACGGGCAGCGGCCCTCTCATGGCGGGATACCTGTATGACAGCGTGGGGAGCTACTACTGGGCTTTCGTCATATTCGCGGCGCTGTACGCGGTAGCCATACCTGCTGTCCTGTTGGTGCGCCGCCCGGTCAAACTCTTCTGAGATGGGCGGGGGGCCGGCCTGTTCCTTCCTGGGTGCCCCAGTGCCGTTTGCCGTGCGCCGGCGGATTGCTTGAGCGCCTTAATCTCCTGAAGGGTAAGGCGGCGTGCTTGCCCCTCCTTGAGACTGCCTAGGCGGAGGCTTCCTATGCGGACCCGCTTCAGGGCAAGCGCCGGATGGCCGATTCTCTCAAACATGCGGCGCACCTGGCGCTTCCTGCCCTCATGAAGCGTTATGCTGTAGTTGAAAGGGCGCTGTCCCTTGAACTTCTTCACGACGGCGGGTTGCGTCATTCCGTCTTCAAGCTGAATCCCCTGCTCGAGCATTGCCCGCTCCGCAGGCTCCAGTTCCTCTGCGATGGATACGAGATATTCCTTCTGGTGCTCGAACCTGGGATGCGTGAGCTTGTAGGTCAGGTTCCCGTCGTTGGTCAGCAGCAGCAAGCCCTTGCTGTCACTGTCGAGTCGACCGGCCGGATACAGCCTCACGTTGCGGTAGTACTGTGGCAGCGTATCTATGGCCGTCTTGCGCCCATGTTCGTCTCTGGTTGTTGACAGGACGCCGGCAGGCTTGTTGAGCATCAGGTAGACCATGGGCTCGGCCTCCAAACGGACCGCCTCCCCGTCTACAGTGATGGTGTCTCTGTCCGAGTCCACCGGCTGCAGAAAGCTCTCTGCCACATGACCGTCTATCTGCACCCTGCCCTGCCGTATGGCGTCGGCCAGCCCTCGCCGGGAACCCAGACCGGCCTCGGTCAGCAGCCTGAGCAGGGGTTTCGGCTCCATCAGTCGCCCTTCTCTTTCGTCAATGCCAGGAACTCCCGCTCATACCTGTCAATCAGCCCCTCATCGGCAAAGCTGAAGTAGCAGTTGTTGCCGATGATGAGGTGGTCCAGGACCTTCATTTGCATGACATTGCTGGCAAAGACCAGGTCCTTGGTTATCTGCTTGTCGTGATCGCTGGGCTCGGGGTTTCCCGAGGGGTGGTTGTGGGCAAAGATAAGCGAAGCCGCCTTGTGTCGGAGGGCGCCTTCTACGATCTCCCGGGGATAGACGGCGCTGGCTGTCAATGTGCCTTCGAAGAGATCCTCCACCTCAATCACCTCGTTCTGGATGCTCAGGAACATGACCTTGAACTTCTCTTTGGAGAGGTCTCTCATCGAGAGACTCAGGTAATCGAAGACTTCTTTCGAGGACTTGCAGACGGGCTTGCCGAGGACCTCTTTCTTGAGGAACTCCTGGGCCGCCTCCCGGATGAACTTGACGGCAAAAGTGTTGGCCGGGCCAAGCCCTTTGATCTTCTGTAGCTCTTCGGGGGGAGCGGCCAGCACTCCCCGCAGAGTCTTGAATCGTTCTATCGCCTCTTTGGCTTGATCCTTGCAGTCCTTGCGGGGTGTCCCCAGAGTGAGGAGTAGCTCGATGATCTCATAGTCGTGGAAACCCTTCAGCCCCGACTTCAGGAACTTCTGTCTCAGTCTTCTCCTGTGTCCTTCTTGTCTGCGCGCGTCCACAGTCCTGTTTGCCTCGGTCTAACGCATACTTTACTATAAGGCGCAACGCAAGCTCCAGGGTAACTCATGCCACAGTACTATGTCTGGACCATCGGCTGCCAGATGAACAAGGCAGAATCAGAGCGCATAGCGGGCTATCTGGATGCTGCCGGCTACCGGGCGGTTTGCTCCTTCGCAGAAGCCGACGTGATAGTGCTGAACACCTGTGTGGTGCGGCAGAGCGCTGAGGATCGGGTGCTGGGCACTTTGGCTCTGCTGAAAGGGCTGAAGGAAAGACACCCGCAGCTGTCACTACTGGTTACCGGCTGTTTCGTCGATTCCAACACGGAAGGGTTGAGGAGAGCGTTCCCGCATGTCGACCTGTTCTTCAAACCCGGAGCGTATTCGGAACTGGCTGCATGGGCCGAGCGGCAGGGTGTCTCCACCGCTCAAGTGGGGCCGACACCTTTCAATTCGGGGTCTTTTCCTCCCGCGGGACCCGGCGCGTCGGCGCAGCACAGGTGGATAAGGGGGACTTCCTCTCCCTGCGCTCTCGTTCCTGTTATCCAGGGCTGTGACAACTTCTGCTCCTACTGTATCGTGCCCTATCGCAGGGGGAGAGAGGTGAGCCGTCCCGTAGAAGAGGTGATCCGTGAGGTGGAGGGACTGGTAGGGCAGGGGGTGAAGGAGGTTACGCTGCTGGGGCAGAAGGTTGACTCCTACGGACATGATTTGCCCGGGCACCCGGATTTGCCTGACTTGCTGGGAGAGGTGAACAAGATCCGTGGTCTGGCCAGGATCCGTTTCCTTACCAGCCATCCCAAAGATATGAGCCGAAAGCTGATCAACGCTATGGCTTCGCTGGACAGAGTATGTGAGCACCTGGATCTGGCGGTGCAATCGGGCGACAATGAGGTGTTGAGGGCCATGAGGCGAGGGTATCCAGTGGAGCAGTTTCGTGAGCTGCTGCGTGCCATCAGACGGGGCGTCCCCGGCATATCAGTGAGCACGGACATCATCGTCGGGTTCCCTGGGGAAGGCGAGGAGCAGTTTGGGCATACTCTTTCTCTGCTCGAGGAAGCGAGGTTTGACGTGGTTCACGTGGCGGCCTATTCTCCCCGCCGCGGCACCATCGCCTGGCGCAAGTATGAAGATGACGTCCCGCCGGAGGTCAAGAGGGGAAGGCTCCATAAAATCGAGCGGATTCAAGCCCAGATCGCCGCCGAGATCAACTCGGAACTGGAGGGGAAGAGTCTGGAGGTACTGGTGGAAGGTAAGAAGAAAGGGAAGTGGTACGGACGCAGCAGGAGCGATAAGCTGGTCTTCTTTGAGGACCAGGTTGACCGGATGGGACAGCTGGTGGAGGTCAGGATTGACAGGACAAGCCCCTGGTCACTACAGGGTAGATCGAGTATAATACACCGAACAAGACAGGAGGTATAGATGGAAGAGCTGCAAGGCATAGCCCCGCTGATATTGTTTTTTGTTTTGATGTTCGCCGCAATGTATTTCCTCATGATCCGGCCACAGCGCAGGAGGCAGAAAGAACAGGAACAGTTGCTGAGTGAACTGAGAAAGGGAGCCAAGGTGGTTACCACGGGTGGCATCCATGGGCAGGTGGAGAGTGTGGGCGAGGAGACCGTGGTTCTGAAGATTGAATCAGGGGCAACGATGAGGGTGTCCAAGGCCAGCGTCATCAGCAGAGAAGTAAGGCCTGCCAAATAGGCGGCCCTGGAAAGCTCAGCGTTCGGTCAGAGCGACCGACATCGGTGCGGAACTCAAGACGCCCTTCCGGCGATAGCCAGATAGCGGGTCGGGCCATCCTCCAGGTAGCGTATCTTCAGGTCGGCGCGCTTTGCCAGCTGTGCCAGCTGAGCTTCGTCGGGGAGAAGATCAGCGCCTACCGCGCCCCCAATTGACTGGTGGAACTCGTTGATCCTGTCCCGGCTTGCGGTATGGCAGATGACCAGGCGACCATCGTCTCGAAGCACCCTGGCCATTTCCTTCAATGCCTCCTCTTTGTCGCCGAAATGCGGGAAAGCGCTGTTGCATATGACCACATGGGCAAAACCGTCAACCAGGGGAAGATCTGTGACGTCTGCCTGAACGAGGTTCACCACGGGCTGGAAGCGTTTGGCCCTCGCCTCTAGGAGCATGTTTCTGGAGAAGTCGAGGGCTGTTATTCTACCTCTGGCACCCACTGCTTCGATAAGGAAGGGGAGGAGGACGCCTGTGCCGCATCCAACATCGAGGACACGGCTCCCCGGCCCAAGATCCAGCTCCCGTACGATGTGCCTCAGGCACTCCAGACCGGCCAAACTGACCTCTCTGTCCCAGTGGCACGCCAGCTGGTCGAAGTACTCCTGGAGTTGCAGCGCTGCCCTTACGCTCAGCTTCGTTGCCATCTCTTGACCTTCCTCTTGGGAGAGAATGCTGTGGCTACTCCGAAGATGACGCATGCAGTTATCACGATGGATGCCCCTGATGGGATGTCCAGCAGGTAAGAGGCGGCGAGCCCCGCCCAGCAGGAAATGACGCCGAAGGCGGAGGCAATTAGCAGCATCCGCCTCAGACTATAGGTAAGCTGATAGGCGGCGGCAGCCGGGTTGAGGATCAGGGCGTATATGAGCAAGCCGCCTATGCTTCGTAGCGATGCAGTTATAGTCAACCCGGTGGCAAACAGCAGCCCGTAGAAGATAAGTGTGGCGGGGATGCCCACTGCTAGAGCAATCTGTCGGTGACAGACCACCGCCTGGATTTCCTTGTAGAACACAAGCACCAGCCCGATCTCCACGGCTGTTACCCCGCCCAGAAAGACCAGGTCTTGGCGGCTGACAGTGAGAATACTCCCCCAGAAAAGGTTCAGGGCTTCGGTTCTCGAACCGGGCATCAATCCCAGAAAGAGGAACGCCAGCCCCAGCATTAGAGAGAAAATGATGCCGATCGAGGCGTCGGGACTCAACTCTCCCCGGTCGGCCATGGGGCCAATGATGCCGGCTGAG
>Ga0209635_10000959_pt1 | contig 20901 bp, 19 predicted proteins | sample DeeMarSWOR230_32_FD_187463 | JGI IMG/M metagenome (GOLD analysis project Ga0209635, IMG submission 187463) | Marine sediment microbial communities from White Oak River estuary, North Carolina - WOR-2-30_32 (SPAdes) (version 2) | ecosystem: Environmental > Aquatic > Marine > Intertidal zone >...
GGCAATTTCTTCGAAAAAAGCGTTAAAATCCGTTATTATGTCTTCTGGAGGAAACCACTTTCGAAGTTCTTCTTCAATCTGTGTGACATCTTTGCCTTCGAGGTCGTGAATCGGATGGAAGGCCTTAGGTTCATCTTCACTTGTTCCCCCTATGGAACCCACGAACAGGGCTCTCAGTTTACTCATTTCACCCAGTTCATTGAGATGACCGTAGATATAGTGAGAAAGGAAGGCGATGGCATCATCGTAATAAGGCGAATTCCGGAAAGAACCGCTGACATCCACTCCGACAAACAGGACTAATCGAGGTTTCCTCTGGCCAGATGGCATGTTACACGCCGCACAGATCATCAGGAGGAGTGCAAGGCCCGCACTTAAGAGAAACAGGTTTTTATACTTCTGCCTCATGCTTCATCTCCTCTCTTCGGAGCCAGACCTCTAGCCACTAAGATTTCTCGCGTATCCATCACATCCTTCAATTCTTTGAACGGAAGGTTGAAGACCGGTTTAGAAGTCAGCAAGATCGTGCAGAAGTTCAGGATCACTGCCAAAACTTGCAGTACGGGCAGGGTGAGGAATTCCAGGAGTTCATTGAACTTCCGGTGAAGCCAATCGATCTCATTTTTGAACTCCTGAAGTGGCTGCTGCCACCATCTCGAGACCTCTCTAATATCAGGAGCAGTTTCCCTCTGTGCCCCTACGGCTTGTTCAACGGGTTGGCGGGAGATCAAGGCCAGAAGTGGAGGAGTGCCATACTGCGCGAACAGGAACCACGTCATGCCTCGAATAGCGATCCATCCAAAGCTTGAGACTGTAAGAGTGAAGAACATTCCGACTCGCATACCAGTCTGCTGGACGATCCATGGCGTAATCGCATCAACCAGTTCACGATAGAGGAACATCACCTCGAATCCCATAACGATCAACTCGATGACAACCATCTGGATGATGGATTTGACTTTCCGGGTCCGGATAGCATCATTCAATGCCTGGAGGGCGGCAAAACTCCCCATGATGATAATGAGCAGGAATACGTACAACAGAGGTGATGTGAGCCCTGACACCTCATCTGTTCCCACGATATCCATCAGAACCTCTGAAATCGTCGGGAACAAGACGAACGAGAAGATCCCAGCTTCAAGCATGCACCAGAAAACAAGAATCAGGAAGGCTATCCAGGGAACTCCTGGTCGGAAGAAACTTTTTGTCATCCGCCCGGTCATCGCGAATGGAGCGAGCAGGATATGTTTAAGGGCGACCACAATGAATTTCACAGCAAGTCGGGCCACAGAGAATATCCATCCCAGGACAACAACTACGAGCCGAAACAGGCCAATCCAGAAGAGCCACACGGCCCGGGCTCCATCCCACCAGGCGAGAAGAAGAGTCGTGATGAAATTGATGCGCTTTGAACGGAAGGGAACTGTGTACAGAGAAAGCTGAGTGCACCAAAGGGCTCCCAGCAAGAGGAGCAGAGGGAAAAAGAGAAATAAGTATTTTCCGATTGCGGCCCAAGCTGAGGAAGAATGCACAAAAAAGTCAATAAGCGCTTTTTGTAAGGGGATAATCCACTTAATCGGAACTAAGAGGATTTTAAAAATTTCTTGCCATTGATCCGTAGATAAGTTAGCCATTTGTTCCATTTAACACCACCTATCTGGAAATTTGAGTTGCTTTGCCTAATAAATATATTTTCTTTATCGTCTTTTCAATGCCCTTTTAGGAGGAAATGGAAGATGATTTTTCCTCTCAGAAGCACTCAATCTAGAGCAGTTCCATTTCATCTCCAGAGGTTAGCTCTACCTGTGGCTAGTCCTGAATCCCTTTTTGCTCTCTCTTCACCCCAGGACCTGCTGTGTTTTTTAAAATATCTTTGTTGAAAAATGCAGTTAACATGACCGGTAGTTATATATTTCCTGTTTTTGTGCCATTTTCCTGACTTAAAGTTATAAAATTCCTTTCCAGCAGTCGCTTTACTGAATCATAGTATTAAAAACCAGCGTATTCCTGCCTTCAATAAAACTTAGGCCTTGACATCGCACGGTTAAATCCATTATAGTGTAACACTCCTATAGGAGTGTCATATGAGTGTCGAACAGAGGAAACCCAAAGACAGTAAAGTCACAATCAAGATCCCGGGTCCACTGTATAACCGGATATCAAAAATTGTCGCTGGAAGCGGATTCAATTCAGTCACCGATTTCATTGTCTATGTGCTGCGAGACCTGGTGTCCACCAGAGAAGAAACTTCTGAGGCTGAGAAAATCGGAGACTCAAGCCTGAGCAAAGAAGAAATTGACGCGATCAGAAAACGCCTGAAGTCGTTAGGATACCTCTAATCATTCATTCAACAGGCATTCATGGATTTTAAACTTTACTGACTGGAGGAAAACATGGTGCTGAAACCCGCCCCACCGCATGGGGGCCAACTCAATCCTCTACTCATAGAAGGCGAAGAACTCGAAGAGGAGAGAGAAAAAGCAAAATCACTCCCCACGATCCATCTCACCTCTCGTGAGACCTCTGACTTGATTATGATGGCTATGGGCGCGTTCAGTCCGCTCGAGGGTTTCATGGGACAGGATGATTACACCCGAGTTGTCGAAAATAGGCATATGGCAGACGGCACTCTCTGGCCTGTTCCGATTACACTTTCTGTCTCAAAAGAACAAGCGGGAAGTCTTCCGATCGACTCTGAAATCGCGCTTGTAGATGAGGAAAGCGATGAACTCATGGGAAGCATGAAGGTGACGGAAAAATTCACGTATGACAAAAAACTCGAGGCAAAACGTGTGTTCCGCACTGAGGATGAAGCCCATCCTGGAGTGGCCAAGCTTCTGGCTCAAAAAGAGTTCCTGCTCGCCGGTCCAGTCAAAGCGTTCAGTGAAGGACCTTATCCTACACTCTACGGAAAACACTTTGGACGGCCGGCGGAGACACGCAAGATCTTTGAAGAACGCGGCTGGAGCACAGTGGCTGCCTTCCAGACAAGAAACCCGATCCACCGGAGCCACGAATACTGCACAAAAATCGCCTTGGAAGTATGCGATGGCATACTGATTCATCCTCTGGTGGGAAAGCTCAAAGCTGACGATATTCCTGCAGAAATCCGGATGAAATGCTATGAGATCTTGATGAAAAACTACTATCCTCAAGACAGAGTGGTCCTCAAAGTTTATCCAATGGAGATGCGTTATGCTGGCCCCAGAGAAGCCATCCTGCACGCCATATTCAGGCAGAACTACGGCTGCAGCCATTTGATCGTGGGCCGTGATCATGCCGGCGTCGGAGACTATTACGGACCATTCGATGCGCAAAAAATATTCGATGAAATCGATGAGGATGAACTGCACCTCAAACCACTGAAAATCGACTGGACCTTCTGGTGCTCCAAATGCGATGGGATGGCATCCATGAAAACCTGCCCGCATGATAAAGAGGACCGGGTCCTCATCAGCGGTACCGACCTTCGAAAGATGCTGGCAAACGGCCAGATGCCCCCTAAAGAATTCAGCCGGCCGGAGGTTATTAAAATATTAATCGACTATTACAAGAAATTAAACAACAGTGGATGAACATGTTTGAATATCATCTGAAAGACATCATCTGATTATGGAGAAACAGCCATGACTGAACAAAAAGCAACTAACATAACCTGGCACCAGAGCGCTCTCAGCAAACTGGACAGAGAAAAGCTTCTCAACCAAAAAGGTGTGGTTATCTGGTTTACCGGACTCCCGAGCTCTGGAAAATCAACCCTTGCCCACGCAGTGGAAGAAGAATTGTATACAAGCGGTCATTTGAGCTATGTGCTGGATGGTGACAATGTCCGCCATGGCCTGAATAAAAATCTTGGTTTTTCGCCTGAAGACCGGGAGGAGAATATCCGCCGTATAGGGGAAGTGGCCAAACTTTTTGCGCAGGCCGGAGTCATCACAATGACCGCCTTCATCTCGCCCTACAGGAGAGACCGGGAGAGGGCACGACAATTGCTCGAAGATGGGGAATTTATTGAAGTGTTTGTTAAAGTCTCCTTGGAAGAGGCTGAACAGAGGGACCCGAAGGGTCTTTATAAGAAAGCCCGTGCTGGCGAGATCAAAGAATTTACTGGAATTTCCGCTCCTTATGAAGAACCGATCAGCCCAGAAGTCGTCATTGACACGAACGAGCTGGACCTGGGAAAAAGTAAAGATATGGTCATTCAGTATTTAGAAGAGAAAAAAATCATTAATGAGAGATGACCAGAGGTGTTCATCCCAAGTGAAGAAACGACAGGTTTTGTCCTGGTCAATCCCTGAGGTTAAATCCTGATATTATGATCCTCGATTAAAGAAATTCTCGCTTAGGCTACCTATGCTCGGCGTCAACAAGATGCGAATCTAAAATGAAAGGAAATTTTCCTCCATGATTTATCTATCTGAGGGACTGGTGTCCAGCCACTAAATTCTACATCTCCTTTTTTTCAATTCTATTGATTTTCTCCTTGCTGCCATCCGCATAGATGGCACTCATGTAGAAATTTTCCCCAGATGAATCCCTTTCAAATCGAACACGGATGTTTGTTTCTCCCTCGAGGATGAAATAGGATTCCGAAACCGGAATCATTTTAAAGGAAATACACCACATGCCATGCGGTAAATGAAATGATGGGCACGGATATCGCAGGGAAAAAGATTATCGAATAGTTAGCTATTTTTTTAATTCATACACCTTCACAGGAGAGTATTCCAGGATAACCCTTTTTTCATTCTCCGGGTCCGGTTTTTCACCGACATAGAATTTCACGGTCAGCGTCAGGTTTTCGAGGTCGTATTGCGCGTACCAAAGGGTGCGTCCAGGGGCGGCTTGAGGATTGCCCGGTGCATTCGGCGGTATGGCTACGCTTTTATTATTGGCCGCGATTTCTTCGGTAGTGAATTTCTTCTTAGCCCTAATGGATTCTTCCAGCATTTTGTATCTTCTCATGCTCCAGTTGAGGCCGGTTTCTGGGAATTCTTCGATTTTTTGATGGTGAAAAACCAGATGGTTGGTGACACACTGAGGTCCATCCCCATCGATGACATAGCTCCTGTTGCGGGTGGGAGAAAACTCGAAAATAAAAGATTTTCCGCTTCTGTCTCCGACGATGTAGTGGCAGGGGATAAATGAATAATAATGTTTCAGAGAAAGCAGCGCTTCCTTGGCCTCTTCCACGTTTTTGCAGTTGTCCAAGAGATAGCGCATACCCATCAATTCGTGCATCCCGACCTCATCGCCAGGTTCGCGGCCGACTTTGTTTCCCGATTCCTCTTCGGCGAGGATAGCCACGACCAGACCTTCAGAATTGATGCCGTCCAGCACGCCCCCGAGATACTCGAAAGCACACAGGGATAAGGATGAATAACCCTTGTCGGGATGGATCTCGAACAGGAATGGCCGAGCCATCATGGCCAATCGACCGCCCTGTGGCCGCCGTCCGGTGATATCACCCGTGGTAAAGTCGTAGTTCCGGCTTAAGATGTTGTGGCCGCTTTCAGTGGCGCTTGCCGGGTAAAATGTGACAGAACATCCCAACGGGGTCATTTGTTTCTGGAAGAGTCCTGAAAAATCATAAGAATCGTCGTAGATGTTCAGCCCATAAGCGGCAGCCAATCCCTTCATGCGCTCGTAATGAATCGGATAATTTTTTGCCATGTACTCTCGTTTGGCTCTGTTCATGATGTGATTTCCCGAGGGGGTGATGGGGGTACCATCTTTTTTAGCTAGTTCTCCGATCTTTTTGCCTATTTCGAAATTCGATCCTTTGAGGACGACATGCCGGACTTCCGCGAACTTGTCCGGCCCGCCGGCGATGACCGTTTCCTTGTATTCCAGCTCCTGTGCTACAGATGGCGTTGCCATCATACTCAGCAAAAAAACCATTCCTACAATCGCGGATACAACTACGTTCTTGGGTGATCTGATCATGGTGCCACCTTTTGTGTGTTTCATAAGTCCTCATATTGTATACAATTCATAATTACGTCAAGCGATATTACGTAATTACTAGAATTTTAGTTACGTGATTTGTCTTTTTCTGTCTATTTACTCAATTTTCCAAACAAACTCATTAGCATATACAATCTTTGTTTATTCTTTCACATCTTCAGCTTGCACGGCTCCTTCTTCAGCTTCACTCACAGCATAATACATCGAGGCAAAAGCACAGCGAATCCACATCACAGCCGGAATAACACCGACGCCCAAGCAGATCAAACCAGCGATCACTATGGGTACGGCCATCAATCCCATCAGGAAAATTTTTCCCGCATGTCCCTTTGTCATCCTCCAGCTTTCTTTCACCGCTTCCACCGGGTCCATTTTCCGGTCGAGAACGAGGTATTTGACAAAGGCCAGTTTGCAGGCAAATATGATGCCGGGAATGACGAACAAAAATATTCCAAGGCTGACGATGCCCCAATGAAGCAGGTTGGCCAAAACGACATTTACATAATTCTTTTCAAAAACTAAAAACATGTCTTTGACTTCAAACGGCTCGCCTCTCACAGCCTTGAGGAAGACAAAGGCTGAACCATAATCAATAGGGGCCATAAGAAGAAGCAGATAAGCGAGTCCAAATATTTGCAGAATGCCTCCGCCTGGAGTATGTCTTCCATCAAGAGACAGCATGATGCTGTATGGAATCCACACGACCCCGAAAATCAAGATTATGAGAAATAAATCCAGAAAGAATTTTTTCATCCGGTCCCAGCCAAAGCTGTACGCTAAACCCGCATAAGGCTCTGGAACCAGGATTGGGGAAGCAGCCTCTTCTTTCTTGTTATTCATGTTGACCTCCATTTTTTTGATTTCAATAACTCAACCTCAGGCAAAAATAATCAGGACAAGTAAGATTAAAATCGCGACTAAAATTAAAATTTTAAAATCCATAAATCCTTCATGAGTTTTCAATCTATCCTTTACTAATTTGAAAAATGAACCATCGACGTGTACAGAACCACGTTCAGGAGTGACAGGATTCTTTTTTTCGTTGGTCATATCGACCTCCTCTTTCATTTTCAAATCATTTAATCTTTCAAGTTTTATCCATTCACATGGCTAAAATACGAAAATACTGGAAGGATTTCATCCAACGAAAGTAGGATATGCGAAAAACACGACTTTAGTCGGGTTCAAATGTTCAGGAAGGTGATTTATTGTTTTTTAAAAATCATTTTTATTGTATATTTTTATATAAAATGAATGATTGAGCCTCAGTAATGAATAGGATTCTTTTCTTCACGCTCATTCCTCTCTCTATAGGCGCGGGTTTATACGCCATCCTGATCACTTATAGGCTGCAGAAGAAATACAGACTGAACTATCTTTCCACTTACCTGTACTTTCAAATATTTATCAATGTTTTCGGAATATACGGAATCCTGGGCCAGCTCATCGCCAAAAGAATACTCCAGCAACAGTTATCTGCCCTCCAGATGATTGAAACAATCGGGCATTTTTTCGCTATTCTCGGAATCCCGTTTCTGATCCTTGCCTGGTATATGTTCATCAGGCTCTGCACTGAACTCATCGAGAAGAAATCGTCACAGACATTTACTCTAAGCTATTTCTTTGCCCTGATCTTTATTTTCCTCGGCTATGGGAGTGTTATCATCTTGTTCAATCTTTCCGATTATGGAGATGAACAGTACGCTATCCTTTCATCCGCTATTTCATATCTTTATGTCATCCTAGAAGTCCTGGTCCTCGCCATTGCCCTGTCACGACTTTTTATCCATGCATACAAAATCAAGGATGAAAATAAACGAAAAGCTGTCCGTATATTCGCTTTACTGAACCTGATTGTTTTCTGCACAGGAATTATCCTTTATTTTTTCGCCCAGCGGAGCAACACACTGGCCGCCATACATCTACTCGTGTTTCTATCAGGGAATATCCCTCCGCTCCTCTACTGGAGAGCTTATCTGAAAAAACATTTCATCGCGCCGCTTCCCCAGGAGACCGACACACTAACCTGGAATCAATTCTTAGAGGAATTTAAGATCTCCAGGCGTGAAGAGGAGGTCATTCGGCAATTGTGCGAGGGAAAAACGAACAAAGAAATAAGCGACGTTCTGTTTATTTCACTCCAAACCGTGAAAGACCATGTTTACCGGATCTATCAAAAAACCGATGTCAAAAACCGCGTCCAATTGATCAACCTTATTCAGAGCTATAAAACTAAATAAAAAAGAAAAAAAGGGGACAGGCCCCTTTTTGTAAAGAAGAGGGACAGCCCCTATTTTCTTTGACATTAAGGACTGAAAGGGACAGTCCCTCAAAAAGGGACCTGTCCCCTTTTTTATTCTTTTTTCTAATATTTAGGCTTTTTGACACGCCTTTGGGTGGGACGAAAATCTCTAGTCAGTTCATAAATCATTTGTTCGATAAGACTCTGGTAAGTCTCACTCTGATCCCTCACATTAAAGGAAGGAAGGGCATCATCACTCAAACTCAGGTTCGCCAAAGAATCTTTCCAACGCACAGAATCTGTCCAGGATGTTGCCCCAGTGGCGGTTGAGTAAAGCCGGGATGTCATGGAAATGGTAAAGCTCGCGCTGATTCCCATGCTTTTGACTAAGGCCCCTATACTGACCTGAGGCTTAACGTCAGAAACACTGATCTTTCCGGCAAAAACTCCCTTCACGTTGAACTGTTTCCCAATCGCTTTCACGGCCTCCTGATCGAGAGCCGGCTTGTTGACCTGACTCAAGACTTCATCAAGAGTGCCTAGCTCAATAAGCTGGGCTCCTCTTTGAAACTGTGTAATGACCTGAAGAAAACGCTGCGTGGCCATTTCATCCAGCTGGCCCTCGGCATTTTCGGTTGAGAAAGAAATCAACCCGATGTTTCCGTATGGTTCTAAATCCACTGCCGGAGGCACGGATACGAGCATTGACCGGCTACAGCCAATAAATAGAAGAATTATTAAAACAAACGCATATTTTCTAAACATGGCATCACTCCTTCATCTATTAATCTATAAAAATAAGGGGAAATAATGCAACTCTTAAATTAATGATTCTCACTTCAATAGAGGGATTTTAATTCCTTTTTCCTTGGCGCACTGAATAGCCTCCTCGTACCCAGCGTCCGCATGCCGGGCCACTCCCAGGCCCGGGTCAACTGTCAGCACTCTGCGCAACCGCTTCTCTGTGGAATCCTGGCCATCCGCCACGATGACCATCCCGGCATGGATGGCCAGGCCAATGCCCACTCCCCCTCCGTGATGGACAGACACCCAGGACGCGCCGCTTATCGCATTCAGAAGAGCGTTCAGGATCGGCCAATCCGCGATAGCATCCGAGCCGTCTTTCATTCCTTCAGTCTCTCTGTTCGGTGAAGCCACAGACCCTGTATCCAGATGATCCCTGCCGATGACTACCGGTGCCGATATCTCGCCTTTCTTCACAAGGTGGTTGATCAACGCACCGAACCGTTCTCTCTCTCCGTAGCCGAGCCAACATATCCTAGAGGGCAAACCTTGAAATTGGACCTGTTTTTGAGCCTTCCGTATCCATCTCTCAAGAGGCTTGTCTTCCGGGAATTCCTTGAGTACTGCCTCATCAGTCGTATAAATATCTTCAGGTTTTCCCGAGAGAGCCGCCCAACGGAATGGGCCTTTACCCGTGCAGAAGAGCGGACGGATATACTCGGGCACGAATCCGGGGATATCAAAAGCATCCTCTAAGCCGGCCTTCTGTGCCTGGCCGCGGATATTGTTCCCATAATCAAAGGTCTTTGCGCCTCTTTTTTGGAGTTCGAGCATGGCTTCCACATGAACAACCATAGACTGATACGCTCTTTTTATATAGTCTTCGGGATCTTCCTTCCGCAGTATCAAGGCTTCCTCATAAGGAATTCTGTGGGGAACGTACCCGTTCAACTCATCGTGTGCGGAGGTCTGGTCTGTTAGAACATCGGGAGTGATGTTGCGTTTCACAAATTCAGGAAGGATATCAGCCGCGTTACCGAGAAGAGCGATAGATAATGCTTTACCTTTATTTTTCGCCTCATCAGCAAGCTTCAATGCCTCATCCAGGTCTTTCACCATTGTATCCACGTATTGGGTGTCCAGACGCCTCTGGATGCGATCTTTATCCACCTCTATGACTATTGCCACTCCTTCATTCATGGTCACAGCGAGAGGCTGAGCGCCTCCCATCCCGCCCAGCCCTGCAGTCAACACTAATTTTCCTTTCAACGTTCCCTCGAAATGAGTCCGGGCCACAGAAGCCAAAGTCTCATACGTACCCTGAAGGATGCCTTGCGTCCCGATATAGATCCAACTGCCAGCCGTCATCTGGCCATACATAGTCAGGCCTTTGGCTTCCAGACGCCGGAATTCATCCCATGTGGCCCACTTTGGCACAATCAGAGCATTGGCAATCAAAACACGAGGAGCATCCGGGTGAGTTTTGAACACCGCGACCGGTTTTCCGGACTGAACGATCAAGGTCTCATCATTCTCTAGGGTTTTCAGGCTGGAGACGATCGCCCAGAAGCATTCCCAGTTCCGGGCCGCTTTACCCGTGCCTCCATAGACAATCAACTCCTCGGGCTTTTCTCCGACCTCCGGGTCAAGGTTGTTCATCATCATCCTGAGAGCCCCTTCCTGGGACCATCCTTTTGTGTTGAGCCGTGCACCTCTGGGTGCCTGTATTTCCTTGTATTCATATTTTTTTGAATCAGTCATGATAGCCTCCTCTTGACGGAGTCCGATGTTTTAGGTTTATATTCATTGATAATCTTTTTTCTTATGAGATTGCCGAGCTCAGCTCGCAATGGCACAAATACGAGATCTCAACTTACCGCTCTCAATAACATCTCCTCTTATTCTAATGATGCTTTCCCCAACCATCTATGATATCTCGCTTTTCCCAAATTGAGTTTTAAATCTATCTATTCTTTCGATCGTTTTATCTTTCCCAATAAGCTCGAGTACATCGAAAATTCCAGGGCTCACAGGCGTCCCCACCACGAGCATCCTCACGGCATGAATGAGGAGAGCGGCTTTGACATCCTCCTTTTCAGCTCGCTTCCGTAAGACCTGCTCGATATCATCCGCAAAAAAATCATCCATCAAAAAAAAATCATCTCTTAAAAGAGGAAGAAGAGTCTCAAGCCTTTCATCTCTCAAGTGCTTCTCGACTCCGGCAGGATCAAATTCATAATCATCGGATAGAAAAGGTCTGGCTCTCACAGCAAAGTCCTTAATTTTCCGGCTTCTCTCTTTGAGAAGGTCGATCAATTTCAGGAACCATTTCTCTCGTTCTTGCGCCAATTCATCCTTCCAGAGATTCTCCTTTTTCAGCTCTTCTTTGACATATGGAGCAAGCTCCTCGGCTGTCATCCGGGATATCAACTGTCCGTTGAGCCATTCCAACTTGGCCAAATCAAAGATGGGACTTCCTTTACTCAACTTTTCGAGCGAGAAGCCCTGAATCATTTCCTCAGCAGAATAAATTCTTTCTTCCTTCCCTGGAGACCAACTCATCTGAGCCAGAAAATTCATCATGGCCTGTGGAAAATATCCTTCTTCCCTGAACTGAAGAACAGAAGTCACCCCGTGCCTCTTGCTCAACTTCTTCCTGTCTGGACCGAGGATAAGGGCAAGGTGCGCAAATTCGGGAAGAGGGGAGTCAAAAGCCCTGTAAAGAAGAATCTGTTTAGGAGTGTTGGTAATATGATCATCTCCCCGGATGATATGAGTGATTCCCTGTTCGATATCATCAACGACGACTGATAAATGGTAGGTGGGCAGGCCATCCCCTCTCAGAAGAACAAAATCTTCAATATTCTGGTTTTCCACGGATATATCCCCATGGATAAGGTCTGTGTATTTTATCTCTCCCTCTGGAACTAAAAATCGGATCGCATGAGGCCGACATTCTTTCTCAAACCGCTCTTTCTCCTCTTCCGTTAGCCGAAAGCACTGGCGGTCATACTCCCAATATTTCCCCTTAGAAGAGGCTTCCTGTTTCCTTTGTTGAATTTCTTCAGGAAGACAAAAACAGTAATACGCATAGCCTTTTCCCACGAGCTCCTCTGCCTTATTTTTGTAAACATCAATCCTTTCTGACTGGGAAAACGGGCCCTCATCCCAATCCAATCCTAACCATTGCAGTCCCTTTAAAATCCCCTTGCTCATCTCGTCACTAGAGCGGGCGAAATCTGTATCTTCAATACGGAGGATAAATTTCCCCGAATGATGGCGGGCAAAAAGCCAGTTAAAGAGTGAGGTTCGGGCAGCGCCGATATGGAGGTATCCGGTGGGACTTGGAGCAAACCTGACACGAACCATATCTGAATCCTGATTATCTTTGAATATACCACAATGAAATGGAAAGCGTAAACGGTAGAGGATAATTCGAGGATAAAGCGGCATAGACAATAATAAGACCAGATAGTGAGTGATTACTGAATGATAAGGGGAACAGGCTACTTTTTTCAGGGACTGTCCCTTTCAGTCCTTTTATTAAGTAAGATAGGGACTGTCCCTCTTCTCCAAATAAAGTAGCCTGTCCCCTTCTTTGGCTTTTGGATGAGTTGACTCCCTCGGGTTTAAGGAGTGATATTCCAGATGAAGTGTTTTTCGTTAATTAAATCCCTAATCCATCTATTATGGACTTTAAGAACTCTACTTTGGGTTCTGTACGCATATCAAATTCATACTTTATTTTCTTTGCGTATTCATCAAAAAACGTGAAATCATCCTGGTTGCTCCAGTTCTGCATACTCAAGCTTTCAAGCATTTCTTTGAGAACCTTTTCATTAATGACTTCAATAGTGTGCTGAGGCAGGCTGCAATTTTCTTTTTCCAATAATTTTGTCGCTATTTCAATCATTCCCCGGAGAGCTTCTTGATGTCTGATAATTTCCTGTTTGACGAAAAATTGATCCTTGGGCGCCTCGGTCTGGGCAAGCTTCTCGTAAAGCTTCTTCCCCTCATCCAGGTGATTTTGCATGGCATCGACGAGACACTCGCTGTCAACTATTCTTCTCTCGTTGTGCTCGTAATAACATACTTCGCCGTCTTCTTCAGGTTCTGTTTTCTTGAATTTATTCAATACTTCAATAGCATCGGAGGCGCGTCTGCCTGTAAATGAACTGACTCTGCCTGCAGCTTCTCCTGGTGCCATCTCAACCTCTGGCCTCGGCTCTACTCCAGGTTCTATTTCTACTTTGGGTTCGATTTCAATTTCAGGCTGGGGTTCAGTCTTTATAGTATCGTCCATCTTCTCTTCAGGAGTCGGAGCCTCAACTGTCTCTCTCTCATGGATATCAGGAACCTTCTCCTCTTCAGGTTCCACTTTGGGCTCTTCCTTGACTCCTTCTCTTGGTTCTTCTTCAGATTCAGGCTTATCCTGCCAATGCTTCTTCCATCTTCCTGAAAACATAGTTTGCATAGTATCGCTCTCCTCGATCTCTATCTCTTTGTCCTCTGGAATCGGCTTCTCCTCTAAAGGTGTTTCTGGCTCCCTCTCCCCTGGAGGAGCCTCAACTGGCTCTTTTTTCCCGAACTCAGGCGCTTTTTCCTCTTCTATGGATATTTCAGGCGCCTTCTCAAAAGGAGGAGCTTCAGCCGCTGGTTCCTCTTCAATCTCAATCTCGGGCACCTTTTCTTCCTCTGTCTGAGATTCCTCTTCTATGGATATTTCAGGCTCTTTTTCTTCAAGGGGCTCCTCAAAGGCTGGTTTCTCTTCAATCTCAATCTCGGGCGCCTTCTCGACCTCTGGAAGAGGTTCCTCTCCGATGGCCACCTCTATTTCTTTCTCAGATGGAGGAGCTTCAGCGGGTTCAATTTTCTCTTCCACTTCAAAGCTCACCTCTTCTTCCGCAGCCGGCTCTTCAATCTTTTCTTCTTTAGTCACTTCTTTTTTTGTGGGCTCAACCTCCTCGCGTTTTTCCAACATTTCTTTAATTTTCTTCACCTTCTCCAATTCTTTCGTAAAATCCACTCCTGGTTCGGCACCTTCATCCTCTTCGGCTTCTGCCTCTAGGGTTTCTACCTCAGGCGCTTCTTCTTTTACCTCAGGGAACTCAGCTGCCTCTTCTTTCTCTGCTTCCGGGATTTCTAAGGGGATTTCCTCTGTCTTCCGGCTCAATTCCTTCACTTTCTCGAGTTCCTCGTAAATCTTCTCTGTCAATGCCTCTATTTCCTTCTGAATCTGAACGGCCTTGTTGAGGTGTTCTTCCATCTCCTTTTTTATTTCATCGTTTGCCATCTCGATTCTCCTTTGCTTTTGATAGTATTTTATATGCGACTCGTAAAGCTGTCAAGTGGAACTTCCCCCTGTGTAAGATATAAAAAATATGGAACTTATCATGTCTCTTATGAACATATTCCCACACTTGCACAGAAAATTCAATCCTCTTCAGGTACGATTTTGGGGATGACATTTCCGTCCCAACAATCCAGTTTGAAATGATTTCCTTTGGGCATCGTGCTCGAGTGCCAGCTAAAACCGCTAAACGAGTCGTATGCAAAAGACAGTCCAGAGTTAATCTTCCTGAATTATTCATAAAATCTGCCAACAGAGAGATTTATTTTCTTGCTCTTGCGGAAGCGACTCTATCCGTTCCTGCAAGGTCTTTATGAAATTTCACATCCTGCCAAACAGGGAAAGAATTAAGAATAGACTGGACTTCATCTCTCTGATTGTACCCGATCTCGACAAGAAGAAACCCGCCTGGCTTCAAGTATACGGGGGCTCCCTGGATTAATGGCTTGATGACCTCTAATCCTGTCTTTCCGGCCACCAGCGCGCTTTTGGGTTCATGGTCTCGTATTTCATCGTTGAGGGTTTCCCATTCTACCTCTGAGACATAGGGAGGATTCGAGATGATAAAATCGCATTTTTCCTCCAAGTGAAGCTTTTCCAGAGGAGTATACAGGCTTCCGGCGGCAAAAGTCACATTGGAAACCTTCTGGCTTGACGCATTCATTCTCGCCAACCGCAAAGCTTTCCGTGATATATCTGTAGCCAAAATCCGCGTGGAGGAGAGTTCCATGGCGAGAGAAATGGCTATGTTTCCACACCCTGTCCCGATATCCACGATAATATCATTGCCTCCTGGGGAATAATCTAAGACCTTTTCTACGAGCAATTCCGTCTCCGGACGGGGAATCAACACTCCAGGGGTAACTTTAAAGGAAATCGACCAGAATTCCTTGGATTCTGTGAGATACGGGAGCGGGATTCCTTTCATGCGTTTCGAAATCAACCTGTTAAAACACCTCTCCTGGGCTTTCGAAACACTCTTGTCCAGGGAAGTCAAGAGCTTCTCCTCGGAAAGAGACAGACACTTGAGAAGAAGAAGTTTAGCGTCAAGATGGGGATGGAGGAAATCCTTGAGCAGAGACCTCCCTTTTTGGAATAATCCTTGGATTGTACTCAACGACAGCTCGATTTATTTGGATAAGCTGGTTCTTTTCTCCATCATTTTCGACTGAAAATGGAGTGTTAACGCATTGATGATTTCGTCTATATTTCCATCGAGAACAGACTCTAGTTTATGGAGTGACAGATTCAGGCGATGGTCGGTGATCCTGGATTGAGGGAAGTTATAGGTCCTTATTTTTTCACTCCTCTCCCCTGTCCCGACTTGAGATTTCCTGTCTTGAGCCATTTTTTCCTGCTGTTCTCTCTGAGCGATATTCAACAGACGAGAACGCAGAATCCGCAACGCTTTATCCTTGTTGCGGTGCTGTGATTTTTCATCCTGACAGGATACGACTTGCCCTGACGGCTTATGAGTCACCCGGATAGCTGTGTAATTCCGGTTAACACTCTGTCCTCCTGGACCAGAGGCTCCAAAGGCTTCAATATTCAAATCCTTCGGATCCAGTTTCACATCCACATCATCCGCCTCAGGGAGTACAGCTACTGTGACAGTGGATGTGTGGATTCTGCCACTGGCTTCAGTTTGAGGAACCCGTTGAACTCGATGCACTCCACTCTCATATTTGAGTTGAGAATAGGCTTTCTCTCCCCGGATGTTGGCTATTATCTCTTTAAAGCCTCCGATGGGAGAATAGCTGGTGTTGAAAACTTCTATCTTCCACCCTTTCATTTCTGTATACCGCGAATACATCCGGAATAAATCCTGAGCGAAAAGGGATGCTTCATCACCACCTGCGCCAGCTCTGATCTCCAGCAAGACATTCTTCTCATCATTGGGGTCCTTTGGAAGAAGCAGTATCTTAAGCTCGTCTTTAATCCGTTCCTGCTTTTTCTGGAGTTCTTTCAGTTCCTCTTCAGCAAGTTTCTTGAGTTCTGTTTCTGAATCGGGATCAGCCAGGATTTCTTTTGATTCCTTGATATCCTTCGTGACCTTCTCGTAAACTTCGTATTTTTTGACTAAGGGCTCCAAATCCGCACGCTCTTTGGCAATCTTTTTGATCTTTTGAGGGTCGGAAATTAAGGCGGGATCAGAGAGAGAGTGTGTGAGTTGGCGGTATTTCTCCTTGATATCTTCGAGTTCTTGAAGCATCTCGGTTATTTTTTGGACTTAAGATCGCCATATTTTTTCTTGAACTTTTCAACTCGTCCGGCACTATCAACAAATTTTTGTTTGCCGGTAAAAAACGGATGGCACTGGGAACAGATTTCCACCCGGATTTCTTTCTTCGTTGATCGAGTGGTGAATGTGTTACCGCACGCACAGGTAATCGTGCACTCTACGTATTCGGGATGAATATCTTTTTTCATTTCTGTCCTCTCCTTGTTTAGGGAGGAATTATACCAGAGTTAAAGGCCTTGAGTAAAGAAGAATTCGGGATCAGGCCTTGGGATTAGCGGGGTCAGGCCTTATCAAGATTTCAAGATACACAGCTTGATCTCCGTCACCGGGCATCGACCTCAATAAGGCCTGACCACAAAAAATCTAATCTCAAGTCCTGTCCCCTTTCATCTTTTTGTCAAAGCATTCCCAATCAATCTGAAAACTCAAATGTTCCTTTGATTCCCCGACTATTCCTCGATATTCTTTTGAATCAAAATATCTCTTCAAATCTTTATTCAAAGGATAAACCTCCTCCTCGGCTCTCCACTCATACTTCTTACCTTCACTGTCCCTCATGCAATTGAGATGGACAATCCAGGCCAGCTGCTTGAACGTCACATCGGGAAAAGTCTCTCTGATTGCCTGAACTTCACCTGCCTTTTCAGGATTGATGAAATATAAATAGCGGGAAAACAACAGGGCATTGTGGAAATAAGCTGGAAAAGCGATAATCCCGTCTTTGCGTGTAATCCGAGCGAGGCGAATAAAAATATCCACGACTTTCTTCCCCAAGCCAAGGCCTGGATGTTTCTGTCCAGGAAGAGATGATTTCTCCCTTGAGAAGTTCAAGAGAGGGTTTTGAAGAGTCAGCCACTCCAGGAAGAGAAAATTGCACTCAGAAATGGGGAAATCCAAAGTCAGCTTCTTTTTTAAACGAAACACTCCTTCCTTAATCTTCAAATCAACAATCATTTTTTCAGGTTTCTTTTGCTCATAGAAAATCCGAAACCTCTGCAAGGGATATTCGGATGAGTCCAGGTCAAACTCTAAAGGCCATAATTTTCTTTTTTTGGCATCTTTGAAAAAGTTTCTTTTTTCTAAAACCGCAGCGACTTGATTTAAGGAGTAGCGGCCTAAAAACAGGGAAGTTCCCTTATCTCCAGCCACGCTCGAAAATATTTCATCTTCCTGGAATGAGGGTTCCAAACGTAAATTTGGAAAGTCTTTCGGACTCGCTTTCTTCATTCTATGATCCCATTCAACTCCTTATTCATAAAAAGAGAGCGTGTCATCGCCGATCGTTGTCTGTCTCTGGAGCTGGTAATACTTCGCATTGAACCGCGTCTTAAAATGATGGCGCAGGATAATCAATCCCTCAGGCTTGAGGATTTCCCTCTTTTTTATGACTTTAAGCGGATTTCTTTCATCCAGCAGTCTGTATGGGGGATCGAGAAAGATCAGATCGAACTTCATATTCTCCGTTGAAAGCTGAATAACCGCACGGTTGAATTCTTTCCGGATGACCCGGGCTTTCTCCTCAGCCTCACATTTGGCCAGGTTGGATTTTATTACCCTTATGGAAGGATTATACTCATCAATAAAAATCACTCTCTCAGCTCCCCGGCTCAAAGCCTCTATTCCGACTGAACCCGTGCCTGCGAACCCATCCAGGAATACGCTGTTTTTAATGTCCTCTTGAATAATATTGAACATTGTTTCCCTGAGTTTATGGGGCATCGGGCGCACTCGGGAGCCTGGTACCTTTTTCAGTCTTTTCCCCTTATAAATTCCGCCGATTATCCGAATCATAGATCGTTTGACCTATACCAAAAGCTCTTCTTGGGAAGGCCTGGTTCTTACCTGGATCTGGTTTTTAGGTATAAAGACTTCTCTTTTTCTCTAAATCCCAAACCTCTATTCCCGCTTTTTTATTCTAATAGAAGAAGACGGCCCTATGAGTCTCCGTCTCGACATTTTTTATCCCGTGAGGAAGCTCCCACCATTCGTTTATACTCCAGACCTCATAATTTCCGATTTTGGCCGCAAACGCGATGATAAAATCCAGCACTTTTGGGTCAATACGCTGCTCCTCAAGAAAAAGGTCTTTCAATATGAACCTTACCTGGCCGTCACTCGCTTCAAGCTTCCCCCCAAAATACAAAGTCATCTGGGGACGAAGAAACTCGGGGACTCGTTCCCCTCTTAAATCTATTAAAACTATCCCTTCGACCTTGTTCTTTTTAAATAACTTAACCCGGAGTTCTTTCAAGAATTTTTCATTCTTAATTTCTACTAGGTAGGCAATATATGAATTGAGCTCGCTCTCAGTAATTGAAATTTTTTTCAGAGGACGCCTTGTTTGAGTGGCTGTTTCTCTTTCGACTCTATCTATTGCTTTTAAAACTTTATCGACCTCCCGGGGAGAGTATTTCTGAGTTCCAGAAGCAAGACTTGATAGACACAAAACGAGCACGGCAGAGGCAAGTTTTCTAGCAACACTCATTTAATTATTCCTTCTGTATCCATGCTATCAGAATGAATGAGAAATTGCCACCTCAAGGGATTGTCTGTTTGACTCTTACCCCATACAGAGTCTGCATTCCTGTTGACAGGCAGCCAGAGGTAACCTATACTTATATGTTAGAAAAAACCAGTTAAGAGATCCTCATCTCTAACTTGCCTGGATTATTCACGAGTCGAGGTTGCTGTAGACATCGTTGCGAGGAGAGAAACGACAGCGGCAATCCCATGCCTTTGCGCATGAACATGAGATCGCCACGCTTCGCTCGCGATGACATTGATCTAATGAAAAGGTCGTCAGATTGCTCGCCCGAAGGGTAAAAGATGCCGACATAGAGTTAATCAATGGACATAAAAGAAAGTTTGAATCTTGATTTTAAGAAAAACCTACCAAAAGAGCTCATATCATTGAAAATAATGTATAGTGTCGGCATATTTTTTGAATAATTCAGGTTAATCCAGACAGACAATGACTCAAATAGAAGAAGCCAAAAAGGGCAACATCACACCTTCCTTAAAAAGTGTCGCTGAAGACGAAGGGTTCACTCCGGAGGATTTGCTCGGTTCAGTCACACAGGGAAAGATTGTCATCCCGCTCAACCCTAACCACTCCCCCATCCATCCTGTGGGAATTGGCCAGAAGCTCAAGACTAAAGTCAATGTCAACATCGGAACATCTGTAGACTTTCCCCAGGAAGAGAACGAGCTGAAGAAAGTCGAAATCTCCTTGAAATATGAGACGGATACGCTGATGGACCTGAGCACAGGCGGCAATATCACCAAAATCAGAAAAATGATCCTGGATAAAGCCAGGATCCCTTTGGGGACTGTTCCTGTCTACCAGGCCGCCATCACAGCCATCGAGCAGAGAAATTCAATTGTCGAGATGAAAGAAGATGATCTTTTCTCTGTCATCGAAGCTCAAGCGAAGGAAGGCGTGGATTTCATGACGGTCCATGCCGGCCTGACCTCAAAAGCCATAGACAGACTGAAGAACCAGGGCCGGGTGGCTGATGTTGTCTCTCGCGGCGGGGCTTTTCATCTGGCCTGGATGCTTCACAACCAGAAAGAGAATCCTCTTTATGCGGATTTCGACCGGTTGCTTGAAATCGCTCACAAACATGACATTACTTTAAGTTTGGGAGATGGACTCAGGCCTGGCTCCATCCTGGATGCCACAGACCGTCCCCAGATCGAAGAACTCTTAACCCTGGGAGAACTCGTTAAGAGAGCTTGGGAGCAGAACGTCCAGGTCATGGTCGAAGGACCAGGTCACATACCTCTCGATCAGGTCGAGATGAACATAAAGCTCCAGAAACGAGTCTGTCATGAGGCTCCATTTTATGTATTAGGACCTTTGGTGACAGATATTGCGCCGGGCTATGATCACATTGTCTCGGCTATCGGAGGCGCGATCGCGGCGGCAGCCGGAGCGGATTTCCTATGCTATGTCACTCCCTCCGAGCACCTCGGACTTCCCTCAGTTGAGGATGTGAAGGAGGGCCTGATTGCCTCGAAGATCGCCGCACACGCTGCAGATATCGTGAAGGGTGTCAAAGGCGCATTGAACAGAGATTTAAAAATATCCGAAGCCCGAAAAAAACTCGATTGGGAAAAACAGCAGAAACTCGCTCTTGATCCCCATAAATTTAAAGACATCCGGAAGAAAAGGAAGTCAAAATCAAAGGCCTGTTCCATGTGCGGTGATTTCTGCGCCATGCAGATTGTCAGCGAATTTCTCAACTCGGGAGATGGAAAGGCCGATGACCCCTGCTTCTAAAAAGCTTCTTTTTGGAACAGCCGGAGTCCCTCAATCCACATCTCCCCATTCCACCTTAGCCGCTGTTCAGGAAA
>Ga0209635_10000960_pt1 | contig 20901 bp, 17 predicted proteins | sample DeeMarSWOR230_32_FD_187463 | JGI IMG/M metagenome (GOLD analysis project Ga0209635, IMG submission 187463) | Marine sediment microbial communities from White Oak River estuary, North Carolina - WOR-2-30_32 (SPAdes) (version 2) | ecosystem: Environmental > Aquatic > Marine > Intertidal zone >...
TGGTTTTGTATAACTTTGGATCAGGTCCTATTAAAGGATTTGCCCTTACCCTGATGATTGGTATTGCTGCTAGTATGTTCACTGCAATTTTCGTCACAAGAACAGTATTCGAGTTTCTGCTGGAAAGAAAGATATTGAAGAAGCTAAGTATATAGATCGGATAAATCGAGCAAGGAAGGAGACATCTGTAAGATGCGAGTTTTTCGTAGTCCGGATTATAAATTTACCAATGCCCGTAAATTGGGTTATATCATTTCGAGTACCTTAATTTTAATATCGATTATTTCAATAATTATACATGGTGGTCCGCGCTATAGTGTTGACTTTCGGGGGGGCACATTCATGGAAATACGATTCGAGGATAAACAGGATCCGGAAAAACTGTTGAATATTGAAATCAGTCGGGTGAGAGGTGTTTTTAATGATTTTGGAATGGGGACTGCTGAAATTAAGCATTATGGATCAAATCAGGAGATTGCTGCCAGGGCAGATGTGATTGAGAATACAGATCAATTGTTTCATGATGTTGTGGTAAAATTGTCCCAACAGTTTCCACAATATAATGTTATTGAGATGCGCAAGGAAACAGTTGGCCCGAAAGTCGGGAAGGAATTGGTCTGGGCCGCGCTGTTGGCAATATTCTGGGCAATTATTTTCATTCTTATCTACATCATGTGGCGTTTCGAACTAAGATTCGGAATTGGTGCGGTGCTTGCTTTGATTCATGATGTGATCATTACTGTAGGAATATTCTCAGTCCTCAATATTGAAATATCCATTGCTATTGTGGCGGCGCTTCTCACCATAGTTGGATATTCATTGAATGATACCATTGTGGTTTTCGACAGAATCAGGGAAAATTTAAAAGCATTAAAACGCCAGGCGTTTGATTATGCCAATGTTGTCAACCGTAGTATTAATGAAACACTCAGCCGAACTGTGGTAACTTCCGGTACTACACTTGTTGTAGTGCTGGTATTATTTTTTTTCGGGGGAGAAGTTATTAAAGACTTTGCCTTTGCCTTAATTTGTGGAATAGTAGTTGGAACGTATTCCTCAATATTTGTTGCTTCCCCCATTTTAATCGAATTTGAAAATATTAAATTTTCAAAGAGAAAATCGGGAAAATAATGAGATACCGTGAATATATTTCATAATACGGGAAACAAATAATGAAAATTTCAGAGAAATTTGTGTCCGGAGTGGTAGTTTTAGGTTTGGAAGGAAGTTTAATGGGAGGTCCGGAAGCTGTATTGCTGAATGAAACGCTCAATCGGTTTCTCGATGAAGAGAAGTTAAAGCTGGTGATTAATCTTGAAAATGTGGAAAGAGTAAATAGTAGCGGATTGGGCATTTTAATTAAAGCATTAACTACCTTTAAATCTAATGGCGGAGAATTAAAATTGACCAATGTACGACCCAATATGGATAAACTACTGGTAATGACAAAGTTAAATACAATCCTTGAGACTTACAATTCCGAAGAAGCTGCCATTAATAGTTTTTAAAATTATGTAGAAATGATTTAAAAATAATTTACTCCGGTGTATATTGCCGGAGTTTTTTATTTAAGGAGGAGAAAAATGCCTGTTACAGTTATCATCGGAGCGCAATGGGGCGACGAAGGGAAAGGGAAAATTGTTGATATGCTGAGTTCAGAGAAAGACTATGTTGTTCGGTATCAGGGAGGAGCTAACGCCGGTCATACCATCAATCTGAAGGGTAATCAGTACATATTACATTTGATTCCGAGTGGTATACTACACCCCCAAACGATATGTATTATTGGAAATGGGGTAGTGGTTGATCCCCTTGCTTTGCTGGAAGAAATTAAATTTCTTGAAGGAAAAGGAATTGAAATAGAGGGCAGAGTGTATATCAGTGAAAGGGCACATGTTATTTTTCCCTATCATAAATTAATTGACCAACTGAATGAAGTAAAATCAGCAAAGCAGAGAATCGGAACCACCGGAAGGGGTATCGGTCCAGCCTATGTGGACAAAGTGAATCGATGTGGCATACGGGTGATAGATATGTACAATAAGGATTTATTTGAAGAGAAATTGAAAAGCAGAGTTACGGGGGTCAATGAATTGCTAAAGAAGATTTATCATCATCCACCAATTGATTTTGAAGAATTGTACTCCCAATATATTGAATTCAGCAACAAAATGAAACATTTTGTGAAGGATACCTCGCTGCTATTGAATCAAGCAATAATAGAAAATAAAAAAATATTGCTGGAAGGTGCTCAAGGGACACTTTTAGATGTTGATCATGGCACCTATCCTTTTGTTACTTCCTCAAATCCAGTGAGTGGCGGTTTATGCACAGGTACCGGAATTGGACCAACCAGGATTGATGAAGTTATAGGGGTAATGAAGGCTTATACTACCAGGGTAGGTGAGGGACCATTTCCCACCGAGTTGACCGGAAAAAAGGGCGAGTATTTTCGGGAAGTAGGTAAAGAGTATGGTGCCACAACCGGCCGACCCCGCCGGTGTGGATGGTTTGATGCAGTGATTGCGCGCTACTCTACTAGAGTCAATGGTTTGACATCTCTGGCCATAACAAAGTTGGATGTCCTGGATGAGGTGAAAGAATTATTTGTGTGCACCGCTTATGACTTCAATGGGGAACGATTGAATAATTTTCCCTCTGATTTGAATGTTTTGAAGAATTGTAAACCAATATATGAAAAATTATCTGGCTGGAAATCAAAGACTGAGAAAATTCGCTACTATACTGATTTACCGGTTAATGCCAGAAAATATATTGAATATATTGAATCTCTTACCGGTATACCTGTTACAATGATATCGGTTGGTCCAATGCGAACAAAAACGATTATCAAATGATTTATTTTCTTATAAATGGCTTATACTTTAAGAATGATTCAATGACCTCGGAGGAAATTAATGGTTGTATCAGTTGAACAGGAATCCGTTGAAAAAAAGAGGTTATGGCAAGTAGTAATAAAAGCGCCGAAGGAGCTAGGAAATACTTTTGTAGCATTTGCCCGGGCCCCGAAAGCGCTGTGGGGAATAAATATCCCTTATGTCATTGAGGGTTTGGTCTATTTTGGTATCCTGACAATTCTAGGAAAATTCTGTTCAGAAAATGTGGTATTAAGTGATCTCCATGCCGGATGGGTATATGGTGCCGTTACCGGTGGTATTACTTTTGCGATGCTTCTGTTTGGAGGTGTATCGGATAAAATTGGTGTAAGACAATCATTAGCTATTGCCTTATTTATAATGATGATCGGACGTTTTTTGGTATCTCTTTCTGGTACCATTCCATTAGGAAATGGCATAGGTTCCCCCATGTTTATTCTGATGTCGATCGGATTATTGTTTATGGTCTCAGCTTATGGATTGTATCAACCAGCAGCTTATGCAGGGGTGAAACGTTACACCAATCCAAAAACTGCTGCAATGGGTTATGCGGTAATTTATGGATTAATGAATCTTGGTGCTTTTTTTTCTGGATTTGTTTCTCCAGTGACACGTTATCATTTTGAAAGTATTTTCCCTCCGAATGGTTTAACCGCCGTATTTTGGGTTTACACTTTTTTCACATTTACTTCATTTCTCATAACAATTCTAGTACTATCTAAAAAAACTGACAAAGAAGCGATAGAGAGAATCCGAAATGAATCTCCCCAAATTAAAAATTTGGAAAATCATCAAGATAAATCATATGAAGCAGAGCAATCGTCTTCACAAGAAAAAATAAACAACACAATACTCATTATATTGGGAATTATTCTGCTTTTATTTATTATATATTTTATCAGACAGGTGATATCAGGGGAATCAGGAAATATTTATTATTTAGTGCCAGTGATTACGGTGCTTCTGGTCATAACAATTTGGGAATTTTTAAGGAAAAGACCAGATCATCCATTCCGGGATATGAAATTTGTATTTTTCATTTTTGTTCTCATCCCGGTACAAACACTTTTTGCTCATAACTGGCTCACCATACCTTATTATTTAGATCGGGCATTTGTTGGTACCATAGTTGGAGAGTATTTTGAGTTTTTTTCTAATCTCAATCCGATCTTAATTTTCATTTTTGCACCGATTATTGCTGCAATAACATCCCGGGCTAATGTATACAGAATGATGATAATTGGTACTTTTATTATGGCAATGCCAACCTTTTTACTGGTTATAGGTCCAAACACCTCTCTTTTTCTTATTTATATATTTATCATGACCATTGGAGAGGCCATATGGCAACCTCGCTTCTTACAATGGATTGCTGAAATTGCACCAAAAGGTAAAACCGGGGCATACATGGGTATTGGTCAATTTCCCTGGTTTCTGACAAAACTGATTACCGCCTCCTATTCCGGATACTTTATTGCCAATTATGTACCTCAACCGGATTCTGGTTTAGCACAGAAGACAGGAGAAATGTGGCTCTTCTATGCCATTATTGCTATGATCTCTCCGATTACGCTTCTACTTGTTAAAAAATGGATGATGACAAGCATGACAAAGAGTGTAAAAAAAGGCACTTGATGATGATATTTCTTTGTATATTAAGATGATATATATTTTATTACTGGAAATTGACATATGCAAAATCAGGAATTGCATAAACAAGTAAATCTCTTAACAGAAGAGAATAAACGCTTGCGAGTTGCAGTTGAGGAATTATCAGTATTAAATGATATTGCAACTGCCATTACTTCTACTCAATCTTTAGAGCAAATAGTTGATCTTATCGTCCAGAAGTGTGTAAAACATTTGAAAGTTGAACAGGGAGCAGTCATGCTTCTTGATGAAAAGGATCGTGATAATCCTTTTCGTACAATGGTTCGCAAGCAGGATACTGTTGCGGAGGTTCTTCCCTATCACCTCGATACCCAAATAACTGGCTGGATGATTAAGAACAAGGCGCCTTTGTTGATAAATGACTTTCAGAATGATGACCGTTTCAACTGGTTATCCCAGGAAAAATTACCTATTCAGACACTTCTAAGTGTTCCGATGTTGTTAAAAGCAAAGATGATCGGTTTGATAGGGGTGTTCAATAAACATCTCGAAAGTGGATTTACTAAAGGTGATCAGCGCCTTCTCTCAATAATTGCCGCACAATCCGCTCAGGTCATCGAAAATGCCCGTTTGTACAAAGAAGAACAAGATTTGTTGCGTCTTCAGGAAGAAATGAGACTTGCCAAAGATATCCAGGTCAATCTGTTGCCAAATGTGGCTCCCAGAGTGGAGGGTTATGATATTGCCGGAAGAAGTATTCCTGCCAAAGAAGTAGGTGGAGATTATTTTGATTACATGCAGATCGGGGAAAACAGTTGCGCCTTATGTTTGGGTGATGTTTCTGGTAAGGGCATGCCAGCGGCGTTGCTAATGGCAAATCTCCAGGCTACTTTACGAGGTCAAATTTCGCATAATATTCCATGCAGTAGCTGTATTGCACGATCCAATTCACTTCTATACCAAAGTACAGATCCCAAAAAATTCGCCACATTATTTTATGGTATTCTTGATTATGCTAAGCATGAACTCTGTTACTGTAATGCTGGTCATGATAATCCGATTCTATTTGTCCCCGGAAAAGAACCCCAACGTCTAGGAGTAGGTGGAATAGTTCTTGGTTTTGTACCTGAATTTACTTTTTCTGAGGCAAAGGTTGCACTCGAACCCGGAAGTGTAATGGTTCTGTATTCAGATGGAATCACTGAAGCCATGAATGAACAAGAAGAGGAATTGGGAGAAGAAAGATTAATGACAGTAATGATGCAAAATTTAGCAAAACCAGCAGAAAAGATAATGGATAATGTATTGGAAGCAATCAATCAGCATATAGGTCAAGTACCACAAATGGATGATATGACGATGATTGTGATTAAACGTTTATCTTAATAGAATGTTCGGTTTCTGGCATAACCCCCCTGATGATTTTGTTTGCTTATTTTATGTGAGGTATATTTTAACTTAATAATGAGTTTTTATTATGTATATGCGTCTGTTTCATTTGAAAATAAATCCTGATTTTCTCCCAATGCTTCAACCTTTCCATGATAAAGTAGTCATTCCAGAACTTCAACAAATTGAAGGATGTCTGTTTGCCGGGCTGATTCAAAGTAGTAAATCTGATAATGAATGTGTTTCCATAACATTATGGAAAACAAGAGAACAGGCAGAAGCATATGAAAGGAGCATTGCTTTTCATAGTCTTATGGAGAAAGTAAAACCATTTCTTTCCGAATCTGCAGAGTGGAAAGTACAGTTGTCGGATAACTTAGAGTTAAGGTATGAACCGGTAAGAGAAGAGCCTGTTCTAAAAGAGTTTAAAGTGGTTACTCAGTCGGGTATTACTCCTGATGAGAATGAAATTCGTACCCGTATGTACGTTCGTATGGTATCAGTTAAGCTGAAAGAAGGAAAATTAGAGGCTTTTCGCAAAAAATATGTGAAAGAGATCGTTCCAACGTTGCAATCTACCAAAGGTTGTCGTTATATTTATCTTTCAGAAAGTATACAGGAGAAGAATGAAGTTATATCGATAACAATTTGGGATAACAAAGAATTGGCAGATGAGTACGAAAGGAGTGGTAGTTTTGCCAGATTGATAGCGAAAATTGAAGACACTATTTCTGATTTTTACCAGTGGAAATTGGCTTTGGAAAAAGGAGTAGGGAGACGGGTTAAAACCAGTGAAGATATTAAAATCGACTCTTATGGTTTAGTTTCTGCCAAGCGTTTTAGCTGAAAATCTATTATTGGAATTCTATTTATTATGAAAGGAGAAATGTATGAGGATCAAGGAAAAAATTGAGGGAAGAGTGGCAATCCTTACCATTACCGGTAATATGATGGGGGGACCGGAAACAACCGCCCTACATGAAAAAGTGAAAAGTTTAATGGCAGATGGTCTAAACGAAGTGGTCATTGATTTAGGAAAAGTGAAATGGATGAACAGTTCTGGATTAGGTGTTCTTATGGCGGTTTGGGGCTCTCTTCAAAAATCAGGTGGAAATTTAAAACTAGCAAATGTTTCTGAAAAAATTGATAGCTTGTTGATGGTCACCCAGCTGATACAGTTTTTTGAAACATATGAGTCGGTTGACCGAGCCTTGGCTACCTTTTCGAAAAAGAAATAATTGATATCCGAAGTCAATTTATTTTCAAATAAAATTTATGTTTGTCGCTTATTTTGGATGCTTCGTAATCTGGGTAATAATTTGGTTGTATATCTGAATGTAAATTAACCAATTCAAACCACCAGGATTTATTTAGATTAAAACACTCGCCTTCCGCCAGAACTTTTGGTCAATTTAAAATCTTGCAATGCACGTTCTTTAACGTGTATTTCAAAGGAAAAAAAACTGTACCCCTGGGGATTAGGTCCCCATGAAAATGACATTTCCCAGCAGTGGAGATCTCTGTAAATATTAAAACTTTGATAATTCAGTTCTTTATTAAGTAAATCAATACTTGCAGTATATTGAATTCGCCAGTTTTTAGTAATTTCCAGTCTGGCTGCAATATTAGTATCGAAGCGTTTGCTAATATTATTCAGATCAGTTTTATTATAATTATATGAAAAATTGGCGGTGATGTCCCATGGTAAACTAAAGGTTTTTAATCCCTCTGTAATGGGATCCCGTCCTATCATTGGGACACTCATAGTATCTACCATAGCAAGACTGTCAGTATCTATTTTTTTCTTTTCTTTAGAGACAGGCGGAGCCAGATGAAGTCTGGCATTGAGTTGGAAATTCAAGAGCCTTGGTCCGGCGAGTCCGTTCTCCCACACAAAATTATTGCTTCTTCTTCTGCCATCGCTGGTGGCTTTGTAAAAAGTGTGGGTGGTGCTGATATTGAAATCAAAATCTTTACTAGCTCTGGCTCGGAAGTTGGTACTCAAATCACTCCAGTTTATACTATCTTTAAGAAAATCATAGGCGGTACCAAAGTTGATGTTAAAAAGATCAATCTTCTTCTCTTCACCATTTTTGATAATTTTCCCCTGAAATAGATTGTTCAGTGTTATATTCACTCGGCGGGATTCAGCTGAAGTAGTTCTACTGAACGGATTGTTGGTAAAGCGATCTGCTTTGATTTCACGACCTGAAGTATCGGTAAAAGTTTGTACATAACCATACTGCGGATCAGTAAAATCAGGACTGAAGGAAAAACTAATTATCGGATCCATTTTGTGTCTGATTACTTTCAAGGGAGTGAACGGTATTTCGAATAATCCATACGTGGTTGTTGAGGCACCAAAATTATAGCTAAAAGTATGTCTGGCTTTGAATTGCTGTATTGTATCAGCAACCTCGACCTTGTTTGTGCTTTCATTGAATGAGTGTTCCAAATATTCTGGAACCCAAAGTTCCTGAATCTGTAAACTCTGATTCAACTTCATATACTTAAATACTTTACTGTTGAGGGAAATACTCCCGGCATGTTGCCAACCCGTACTACCTCTGTTTATATATGAGTTATCAGTCTGGTTGAAATCTTTGCTTTTTCTCGATGTAAAATTGCTGTTATAATTGTAGAATAAATCATGATACCATTTTCTTTTTCCAGATGAACTCGCATTATAGGGAAATATGTTGGTTTGGGTATGATTAAAGGAAAGTCGTGGTAGGGTGATATCAAGTTCACCGGTATTTAAATTCTCTGTACGGCTAATGCTGGCCGAAAAGGAATTTTTAGACGAAGGCCATCTTTTTTGGAAATTTGCATCAGTAGTTAATAACTGATTTAGGCGGTCCTGTTGGTTATGTGAATAATCCTGGCGGAATTTCTCATCACTTACCAAAGAACCGGCAGCATTGAAACTGGTGGTTTCATTAATGGTCTGATTGTGCCTGAAATTTATGCTCCAGCGTTTTGTTAACTCACCAGTAGTTACATCTTTGGGAGCAAATTGTCCCCGAATATAACCATTTAAGAGATATCTCTTATTATACCTGAGTTCTGCCTCATAGGCCATTCCGGTTTTTTCAAAGAAATTGGCCAGAATAGTGGCATCCCAGTAAACCGATGCCGCCCAATAGTAGCCGAAGTTATTTACCGATCGGCCGCCATAGCTGGTATTTCTGACACCGGGAATGATTATCCCAGACCTTCTTCCACTCTCCATAGGGAATACAGCAAATGGAACTGCTAAAACCGGTACATCCTCTATATACATTATGATCGGCTTGGCAACAGCCCGTTTTCCGGGAATAATCCGCATTTTATAACTTTTGTAATAAAAATGGGGATCATAAATGCTATCGCAGCTTGTGAAATAACCATTTCGCACCAAAAGGGTATTTTTTCCAATCTTTTTAATCTCTTCCCCCTGATAATATCCTGGCGGCATGGAAGTCCTTCCGCTTAACACCTTTCCTCGTTGTGTCTTAAAATTATATTCCAGTTCCTCACCGTAAATAGGTTCATTTCCTTTCTCCCTGAAAATTGGAAGATCTTTATAGACAGGATTGCCCAGGGAATCTGTGGTATCTACAATTCCTGTTGCTTTCATCAGGTTCTTTTCCCAATCAATTGCTACCCGACCGGCTTCTAGTTGCATATTTAAATATTCGATCTGAACATCACCCTCCAAGTATGATTTCTTGCCATTTATGGAAAAAGTGATTTTTTCAGCAGAATATTTCACTGGTCCCTCTAATTCAGATTTTGTTTCTCTGTCAGGAATGGTGCTTGTATCTTGCGATATGCTATTATTCAATGAATCTATCCCATTTATTTCCTGGCTGATCAGGATGGAATTACCCAAAATCAGTATAAAAAAAAGCTGAAAGCAAAAGGTGAAGGGAGTAGATATTTTTCTCAATCCGGTTCAACCGTTTATCTAATGGATAAATTAACTTCGATAATATTATATTTATACGGCTAATTTCCATTCAAAGTTAACAAGGTATTTAATAAAATATCAATTTTCTTTCATAAATTAGGTGGAATTTTTTTCTACATCTTACAGTTTGGCAACGTTGCCGGGAATTAATACCTGCTTTGGTCTGAAGCGAAAGGGGCTTTGTACGAATCTCAATTGAAGTTATTGATGGGAAGTTCTATATAAGCTTTTTTATACTATGTATTCGAAATCAGAAGGAAATCGACCTGGTTAAGTTCGAGATTGACTTCCTGCACGGCAATTCTGACTTCATTTCCCAATCGAAATATTTTTCCGAATTCTCTACCTGTTAATGAATATGTTTTCTCGTCATAGAGATAGTAATCGTCATCCATATTCTCAATTTTTATAAAACCCTCAATCAGGTAAGGTGTTATTTCTACAAATAGACCATTTGAGGTGACTCCGGAAATCAATCCATCGAATGTTTCTCCGATATAATTGGCAATCCATTCGATTTGTTTTATTTTAATGCTTTCACGCTCTGCTTCCAGGGCAAGGCGTTCCCTTTCCGAGCAAATTTCACCAATTTTTTTCAAATATTTTTCTAATATCTTTACTCTTCTATTTGATACTGGACTTTTATATTCATTCAGGAGCCGATGGACAGTGAGATCGGGATAACGCCTGATAGGAGAGGTGAAATGGGTGTAATATAAGAATGCCAAACCGAAATGTCCTACATTTTTGTTGGAGTAATTGGCTTTCATCATGGTTCTCAGTGCCACTTCTTTGATGAGCACGTCGTCTTTGGTACCCAGTACTTTATTCATGATTTCCTGAAAACTCTTAGGATTAATATTCCGTGGAATTTTAACCTGGAATCCCAGGGCTTTAAGAAATTCCTCAAAATTGGTAACTTTGTCGTTATCGGGTTTTTCATGAATCCTATAGATAAAAGGTAATTTTTTCTTTTTATTTGATATTATCTGTATATGCTCAGCGATGGTTTTATTTGCCATGAGCATGAATTCCTCAATCAGTTGGTGACTTTCCAGCCTTTTAATGGGGATTATTTCAGTGGGTTTGCCGGCCTCATTCAGTAGAAATCGAACTTCGGGGGTTTCAAAATCGATGCTGCCGTGATTCAGTCTGTTCTTTCTGAAAAGTTGGCTGAGATTTCGCATATCCCTTAAAATTCCAGCCAAAGGATCAGAAGAATCTGAATCTTCTATTATAGATTGGGCTTCTTCATAGGTAAAGCGTCTTTTACTGATGATAATTGATGGAGCGATACTGTAATTTATCCTTTCACCCTTATGGTTAATTTCCATAATACAGCTTATGGTTAGCTTGGGCTGGTTAGGCTGAAGGCTGCACAGGTTAGTAGACAATTTTTCTGGTAGCATAGGGATGACACGATCAACCAGATAAATACTTAAACCACGAGTTAACGCTTCTTTATCGATGATGGATCCTTCTGCAATAAAATTGCTAACATCGGCAATGTGTACACTGAGCGAGTAATTCCCATTCTTCAGTTTTTTTAGTGAGACAGCATCATCAAAATCTTTGGCATCTGCCGGATCGATGGTAAAAGTTTCCTCTTCTCTTAGATCAAGTCTATCTTTCAGTAATTGTGGGGTAATTTGAAAATCAAGCCGTTCTGCTTCATCCAATACTTTTTGGGGAAATTTAGTTGGTAATTCAAATCCTTTCATCAGACTCAGAATATCAACACCCGGCTCATCGGGAAATCCCAGAATTTCAACTATCCGTCCTTCAGGGCTCAATGAGGCGCTATCCCACTTTATAAATTCAATCACCACCTTTTGACCTTGAGTAGCACCGAGGGTATTTTGGGGGGCAACGTAGAAATCTCGGTAAACTTTAGGATTGTCAGGTACCACAAAACCATAGTACTCGCTGTGGTGATAAATGCCCACGAATGTTTTGTGTGCTCGTTTTAAGACATTGGAAATTTGTCCTTCTTTACTTTTTCCACGGGAAACAGCAAAAAGCTGTACTTCTACTTGATCCCCGTCAAAGGCAGTATGAAGGTATTGTGCAGGAATAAAAATATCTTCTCCGCCTGTTTGGTCAGTTACGAATCCGAATCCTTTCTTTGTTATCTCAAGGGTACCATGTCTTTTCTGCAGGGAAGAAGGTAATGTAAAACGCTTATTTCTCAACCTGACTATTTTCCGCTGTTTTATAAGTGATTGGAGTGCCTCGCGAAAAAGATGGTAATCTTGTTTGCTTACTTTGAGTGCTCTCGAGATATCCCTCGATTTGAAACTCTTTCCAGGTCTTCTGTGTAATAAATCCAGAATTATTTCTGAAAAATCTTTTTCATTCATCTTTTTCTTCATATCTGTGCCTTCACTATCCGAGGAATATCACTATAATCCTCTATAAACTCAATTTTCTGAAACTTATTCTTTTGTAATAGAATAAGCGTTTCTTCTTTTTGATTATATCCAAATTCTAATATAAGTATCCCATTCCTTGACAATATATCGGGACAAAGAGGAATAAACCGATTGATGAAATCCATCCCATCTTTTCCGGCATATAGTGCCTGTGGTGGTTCATATTTACTTACCTGTTCATGAAGTGCATGCTTCTCTGATACGCTAACGTAGGGCGGATTTGCTAGTATCACATCAAATCTCTCTGCTAATTGCCTATCCATCTGAAAGATATCTTTGTAAACAAAGGTGATGTTATTTACCTTATTTTGATGAGCATTTTTGCGAGCTATCTCAAGGGCCTCTCTGCTGATATCAACCGCAGTTACAGTGGTATTTGAACAGAAATGGGCTACACTAATGCCAATTGCACCACTGCCAGTTCCCACGTCTAATACTTTGAATGTTTTATCAGGAAACAATTTCGTCTCATCGATAGCCTGCTCTACTAGCAGTTCTGTTTCAGGACGAGGGATGAGCACATCTGAAGTGACATTAAATTTTAATCCCATAAACTCTTGTTCGCCAGTAATGTATTGTACTGGTTCATGGCAAATTCGTCGTTGGATATATTGCCGATATTCTTTCAATTCTCCTGATGTAAGGATCCGGTCGAATTGTAAATAGAGATCCAGACGTTTCAGATTTAATACTTTGGCTAGTAAAAGTTCCGCACTTAATCTGGCTTCTGGCACCTGATGTTTCTGAAAGTATTCAAGGGTCCAGTTGAGTACTTTCTTTATTGTCCAGATTTCGGGCATATTGTGGGTTTTCAGTTCTTAATGAATGACTTGATACTCACTATTATTGTGTGTCGGAGAATTATGCAATTTCCACTTCCGATTTCATTTTTTCTTTATATTCTACCAATTGTAATGGTGATATTAGCAGATCAAGATCACCCTCCATTATTTCACTCAGTCTGTAGAGTGTTAGTTGTATACGATGGTCGGTGACCCGGCCCTGAGGATAATTATAAGTACGAATTTTCTCACTGCGATCCCCTGAGCGAATCATTGACCTTCGTTGATCGGTAATTTCCTGTTGTTTTTTTCTTATTTCCAAATCGTAAAGACGGGCTTTCAGTACCTTCATGGCTTTAGCTTTATTCTTATGTTGGGATTTTTCATCCTGGCAGGTAGCAGTTATACCGGTTGGAAGATGAACAATTCTTACGGCAGAATCGGTGGTATTAACATGCTGTCCTCCATGGCCAGAAGCCCTGAAAACATCAATTCGCAAATCGTTCGCATCAATTTCAATTTCTACATCTTCTGCTTCCTGGAGCACCACCACAGAAGCCGCTGACGTATGAATTCGTCCCTGTGTCTCAGTATCGGGAACTCGCTGAACACGGTGAACACCACTTTCATATTTTAGGCGACCATAAACATTCTTACCGGTGATTGAATATACAATCTCTTTAAATCCCCCTCTTTCTGCATAATTGGCATCCAGAAGCTCAATTTTCCATCCTTGCGCCTCTATGTATTTTTGATACATTCGATATAAATCTCCCGCAAAAATACCTGCTTCATCTCCACCAGTGCCAGCGCGTATTTCCATGACCACATTTTTTAAATCGTTCGGGTCAGGTGGGGTTATTAGAAAACGCATCTCTTTTTCTATAGAATCCAGTTGATTTTCAAGTTGAGTCAGTTCTTCCCTTGCTAATTCCCGGATTTCTTCATCGTTTTCATCTTCCAGCATTTTTTGAGTCACCTTAATTTGGGAGGTGATTTTTTCATAGATACGGCTTTTTTTAATTATTGGTTCAAGATCCGCATATTCTTTCGCCAGACGGGAGTATACATTACGGTCGGATACCACCTCTGGCTTGCTCATTTCCTGGCTGATGACCAGGAAACGTTTTTCAATTTGTTTTATTTTATCAATCATATTATATCGATAGAAGTTTATTTAAACTGACTCAGCTACTGTCTCGCTGATAATACTATTTTTTAAGAGATGCTCATAAGTTTCGCCTCTCGCTGCCTTTAAAGCAATAATGGCAACTTCCAGCATACTGTCATCCGGTTCTTGAGTAGTGATTCTTTGCAAACCCAGTCCTGGAGAGATGAGGAATTTGACAATTGATTGATCTGGATTTTTAGCTGACGCTTTTATTGCCTCATAAGATAGTCCACCAACTATAGGAATAAGAGGAAGATGGGTTGCTAGACGAATGAAAAGGGATATGTTTCCATGATAAAGAATAATAAATGAGTCTAATATGCTGAAAAATACCAGGCTGACTAACATTACCATTACCAGAAAACTGGTTCCGCATCGCGGATGCAAGGTGGTATATCTCTTGGCATTTTCCACCGTAAGATCTTCTCCAGATTCAAATGCGTATATGGTTTTATGTTCAGCACCATGATAGCGAAACAGACGATTAACATCTTTTAGTAATGAAATAAGATAAATATATACCAGAAAAATTGAAATACGAATACCGCCTGCAACCAGGTTAAATGCAAAGGCTTCTTTTTCAATATTAAAAAGATGGGTAGCGGCAAATAAAGGAAAAGCGAAAAAGAGAGCTATACCAATTAACAGAGCAAAAGTAACCGTGGTGATTGCCGAGAAGGTGCTCATCCCCTTTTGCTGTCGATTTTTTTCCCTTTTTTTCTTCTTTTTTTCTTCCTTCTCCTTTTCTTGAGCGTCTTGCATGGCAATATCAGCCGAATAGTTCAGATGCTTTATTCCCAAAACCATTACCTCAACAAGGGTAATTGCACCACGAAAAATAGGTATATTTAACCATTTGTATCGTTGGATAAATGACCTATAATTATGAATTTTCAGTTCGATATTACCATTGGTTCGACGCACTGCTGTTGCAATTCGTTCAGGAGAACGCATCATTACTCCCTCCATAACAGCTTGCCCCCCTATTGGCATTATCTTTTCTTCAGTCTCATTTGTTGTTGTTTTTCTTGACATCATCTTTCCTGTATATAATCTTATCCAATTTTTGAATCGTGAGTTGATAACAATAAAAAACGGAATGCTTTCAGATTATAGCATTCCGTTTTAAAAAAGTGTACCAAAGCTATAGCTAACGACGTTCGCCGTATTTTTTCAAGAATTTTTCAACCCGGCCTGCTGTGTCGATCAATTTTTGTTTGCCAGTATAGAATGGATGACAATTAGAACAGATTTCCACACTAAGCTTTTCAACCGTTGAACGGGTTTCAAATGTATGACCACAAGCACAACTGACTTTTGCAATCTTGTATTCAGGATGAATACTCTTTTTCAAAATCCAACCTCCAATAAAATATATGTTCTATAAAGCGTGCAAATATATATTAAAATACTGGTATTATCAAGTAAAAATCCATTTTAACTATATATAGTAAGTCATACTATAATAAATCAAGCTATTATATGAGATAAAATTGGAAAGGTTCCCTCTTAAGAACTCATTGAGTCCAGAAAATCGTCATTGTCTTTGGTGCCTCGCATTTTGTCCAAGAGGAACTCCATTGCTTCGATGGGATTCATTTCGTTCAGTAATTTGCGGAGTACCCAGACGCGGGAGAGTTCTTTTTTAGAAAGGAGCAATTCTTCTTTTCGAGTGCCAGAGCGATTAATATCAATTGCCGGGAAAATTCTTCTATCTGCCAAACGTCTGTCAAGGACAATTTCCATGTTTCCGGTACCCTTGAATTCTTCGAAGATAACTTCATCCATGCGGGAACCTGTTTCGACCAAGGCAGTGGCTAATATGGTAAGACTGCCACCTTCCTCTATATTCCTGGCAGCACCAAAGAATCGTTTGGGCCTTTGTAATGCATTTGAATCCACGCCACCCGAGAGAATTTTTCCACTGTGCGGAACAACTGTATTATGAGCTCTGGCCAAGCGGGTGATACTGTCTAAAAGAATAACCACATCTTTTTTATATTCGACTAATCTTTTCGCTTTTTCAAGAACCATATCTGCCACCTGTACATGTCTGTCGGCTGGTTCATCAAAGGTGGAGGATATGACCTCGGCCTTAACGTTTCTCTCCATATCGGTAACTTCTTCGGGTCGTTCGTCGATGAGAAGAACAATTAATATAACATCTGGGTGGTTCGCCGTTATTGAATTAGCGATTTTTTGCAAGATAACGGTTTTACCAGCTCTGGGAGGAGAAACAATAAGTCCACGCTGTCCCTTACCAATTGGTGTGAGTAAATTCATAATACGCATAGTGAATTCTTTAGCACTTGTTTCTAAATCAATCCTTTCTAAGGGATATACCGGGGTGAGATTATCGAATAAAGAAATATTACGTTTCTTTTCAGCTGGTTCAAAATTTACTGCTTCCACCCTTAAGAGAGCGAAAAAGCGTTCATTATCTTTGGGTGGTCGAATTTGCCCCTGAACCGTATCTCCGGTACGAAGGTCAAATCTTTTTATCTGAGACGGAGAGACATAAATATCATCCGGACCCGGGAGATAATTGAATTTAGGCGAGCGTAGGAATCCATAACCATCTGGTAAAACTTCCAGAACGCCTTCTGAAAATATAAGCCCCTCTTGAGCGGTCTGCTCCTCTAGTATTTTGAAAATTAATTCCTGTTTTTTGAGTCCCGAGGTTCCCTGAATCCCCAATTCTTGGGCAACTTGAGCTAATTCCGCTATTTTTAATATTTTTAGCGAATCCAGATCTAACATTAATTTTTACCTCTTATTATACTTTTAATGAATAGTATTTATTGATTTAATACTTTCCCTACCATAGGTGTTTTTACGGGGAGTAAAAGTGCAGTTTGAGAAGACACTTATTTAACATGTAAATTTAAATTTTTCAAATGTTAAAATCAAGTAAATTGTATTTTTTGTAAAAAATCACCAACCAAATAATGAGAACCGATAACGAGCAATATGTCTTTCTTCTCTGCCATTGTACGAAAAGAGCAAAAACCTTCTTCTACGCTTTGAAATTGATACATATTCTCGATGCGATTTTTTACCTCTCTTATAATCGATCCGAGTGGCATGGCCTTTTCCGAAAAATTATTAACCAAACCTAATACGGAAACATTTTTAGAAACAGTATCAATGATTCTTCTATATTCCTTGTCTTTTGATAAACCCAGCAACGCCCATATTTTCCTGTGGTGATATTCTTTATTTAGAAAGGAGAATACTCTAGAAAAACCTTCAGGATTGTGGGCTACATCCAGTATTGTTAGAGGTTCATCCAGAATCCTTTGTAATCGTCCCGGCCATTTTGTCATTTTTAATCCTTCTTTGATCTGCAACGGTGAAACCGGAAAATCAGACAGAAAATGAAGAGACAACAAGGCCAGTGCCGCATTCCAAACTTGAAATGTCCCTGCTAAAGGTATTTCGAGATCATGTAGATGCATTTTTGGCAGCTTGAGATGGAATAAACTTCCCGCTAAAGAACTTTTAAGAATCTTAATATGTTTACTTGGTATTATTATATAAAAGGGGGCTTCTTTTTCTTTACAATTTCCTTTAATAATATACATAATCCTCTGGTTCTGATTGATTGTGATACAGGGTATCTTTGGTTTAATGATTCCTGCTTTTTCCTGGGCAATTTTTTCGAGATTATTACCTAAAAATTGGGTATGGTCCTTACTAATTGAAGTGATAATGGTGGAAAGGGGACGAACCAGATTCGTTGCATCCAGGCGACCTCCCATGCCGGTCTCTACGATGGCAATGTCCACTCTTTTTTCAGAAAAAAACCGAAAAGCGATTGCAGAAGTTGCCTCGAAAAATGTGGCACTATTTTTATCGATTTCTTGCCTTAAATCATTGGTGTAATCGACAATTTGCTTCCAGGATATCCGCTCATGATTAATCCTGATGCGTTCTGTAAAATCTACTAAATGAGGTGAAGTATAAATACCAACGCGGTATCCCGCTTGACATAAAATAGCGTGAAGATAAGCAGCAACTGAACCTTTACCATTTGTACCGGCAATATGAATAGCAGGAAAATTGTTTTGTGGATTATTCCAATAATCCAGTAATTGGGTGACATTTTTTAATCCCAATTTTATACCGCTATACTGTAAATTGTAAAGATATTGGATAGTCTGCTGGTAATCTTTCATAGGGTAATACTAAAATTTTTCGAATGAATTGATTGTTAACAAATGGGATGCGAGTAATAATTGAAATAGTTATTCAGATTAACTTACCTATCACAAATCCGATTGCAATACCTACCAGAAATACGATGGTGAGAACACGGTAGTTTAACACATCCTTGCTATATCCCTTTTTAATTGCAATCAGTGAAATAAAATACCCCAGGGCATTCAGAATCCAATAGAATGGAAGGGCTAGTACTTTGGCGATCAGAGGGCCTATCACCGGAATAAGTGCAATTAAGTTGATAAGACCAAGGAATGCCTGACTAACAAAACCAAACAAGATAACAAAGAACGTTACGACCTTTTTATTGAGCCCAAGTGCGAGCCCCACAATAACAAAAGCAACCAGCAGAATCCAAATGATGATAATTTTCCGAAAGGAGTAAATGAAATCCCAAATTTTACGGAAGGTCGTATCTATTTTTTTTGATAATCCTTTAACCTGTGGCATTTTGAATAAGTTGTTCGCTTACTCTTCCAAATCGTCTCTCTCGAACTAAATAATCGATTAAAGCTTTGTAAAATTCTTCCTTTCCGAAATCAGGCCATAATTCTTTTGTTACGTATATTTCTGTATAGGCAATCTGCCATAACAAAAAATTACTCACTCTGGATTCTCCACTGGTGCGAATAAGTAAATCAGGATCAGGGATATCATAAGTATCCAGATGAGCTAAAAAAATTTGTTCACTGATTTCTTCTGGTTCAAGAATACCTGCTTTAACTTTATGAGCTATTTCGCGGGTAGCATCCAATATTTCTTGTCTCCCACTATAACTGAGAGCAATATTTAGAACCAGACCTGTGTTATGTTTGGTACGTTCAATACCAAAAAGCATTTCTTCATATGCGGCTTCCGGTAGATCCTCTAAATTCCCGATTGCTTTCAACTGAACATTTTTATTATCCAGTTCATCAATTTCTTTGCGTAAAGTGCTGACTAACAATTTCATTAATGCTGATACTTCTTGTTTGGGGCGGTACCAATTTTCTTTAGAGAAAGTGTAGAGTGAAAGTACTTTTATACCGAGATCGCCGCAGGCTTCAACCACAGCCCTTACCGATTTAATTCCTTCATTGTGACCAGCAACTCGTGGGAGTCCTCTTTTCTTTGCCCACCGACCGTTTCCGTCCATTATGATCGCGACATGGTGAGGAAGTCTGTATCCTCTCGTGTACAATTGTTCAAGTTCTTGCAGTTTTTGACTCACTTGCCTCGTTTCCAAAAAGTTTTTCCAATTAATTTAAACATTGCTATCGACTAAAACAAAATATAGTTTAGATTTTACTTAATTATGATGCGTACATCTCCAATGAGATACATCAGGATATTCATTTTTTCCATTTGATTTGTGATCTATTCATATTTTTGGAAATTAATTTTATAAATGTTACTCAACATTTTACCTTAACAAATGAAGGTACCATAATAATATATTGATAGTTTAAAAATGAAAAATAACGATCATTTATAATGGTTCCTTAAATCATTGTAATAATCAAACTGAAATAATCAGCAGATATTATAAGTTTTACAATAAGTTGATATTTATTCCAGAATATGTGAGTTCGCTTTTGCATTAGTTTTATGGATTTTACTCACTTTAATAATCTTATTTTGGGTTTAAAAATACATTTAGTATAACTTATCAGGGTCCTTCATCCGGGCTTAATGAGTATATAATTTTAATTAAACAAAAGGATCAGTTTACTATATTTAAATTTTCCAATTAAAGTATGTTTATTATATCACAGATTCTTAGATTATACAGGCGATTTCGTGCGATACGCACTGGAAAAAATATATTGAAGTATTGGGGACTCAGATTAGGTCACCCTCTGTCCGCAGATGATGCAACAATTCTCAAGGAGATTTTTTGCAATCGGATTTATGGGGATAATTTTCCTTTTTATCAAAATGTAAACATTTTGGATATTGGAGCCCATAAGGGTTTTTTTAGTTTATTCGCCTTACTGAATACCGATGTGAACAGCAAAATTATTGCCTTGGAACCCGCCGAACGGAATTATCAAATTTTGAAAAAAAATATCCAAGTAAATAATGCAAAAAACATCTTGACTTTACAAAAGGGTATTGCCAAGTCAAGGGGAAGGCTTAATTTAATTCTCACTGATGAACCAAATCATTCTATTTATGAAAGTTATACCACTATTATAAAGAAAAAGGTCAAGAAATTAGTTGAAATCGAAACTATTGCAATTGCAGATATTTTTTTGGATTTTCATCTGGATAGAGTTGATTTTATAAAAATGGATTGTGAAGGTGCAGAATATGAGGCGATATTTTCAACACCTCCGGAGGTATTGGCGCAAATTAACACTTTTTCAATAGAATTTCATGATTTAAAAGATTCCCATTTAAACAGTTATAAATTAGTCCAATATCTGAAAGGAAATGGACTAATTTATAACTGTTTAAATGGGAA
>Ga0209635_10000961_pt1 | contig 20893 bp, 18 predicted proteins | sample DeeMarSWOR230_32_FD_187463 | JGI IMG/M metagenome (GOLD analysis project Ga0209635, IMG submission 187463) | Marine sediment microbial communities from White Oak River estuary, North Carolina - WOR-2-30_32 (SPAdes) (version 2) | ecosystem: Environmental > Aquatic > Marine > Intertidal zone >...
ACGCCTGCGTGCTGGACTACAACCCACGACGCAGGCGTCCGCTCGTGCGTTACATCGGTAACAAGAGCAAGCTCATCCCCTTCATCCGCCGAGCCCTGAAGGAGCTCGGCGTGACGGGGACGACTGCCTGTGACCCCTTCGCCGGCACTGCAGCGGTGGCGCGCTTCCTCAAGGCTCACGGCTACACCGTCACGACCAGCGACATCATGTCGTTCAGCCACGCGCTGCAGTGGGCCTACGTAGTGGTGGACCGGCCACCCGAGTTCCACGGCCTGCGCGACGTCATCGCCCGCGACCTCGATCCCCTGGAAGCCGCCACACTTCTCCTGAACGAACTCGATCCACGGCCCGAATTCATCTTCCAGCACTTCAGCCCCGAAGGCTCAGCGGGCGCGAAACACGCGCGCCGCTACTTCACACCCGAGAACGCCGCAAAGATCGATGCGGTGCGACGACAGATCTGGCGCTGGCGTGAAGAGGGCAAGCTCAACGATGACGAGCACTACGTACTGCTCACCGCGCTCATCGAGGCCGCGGATCGCGTCGCCAACACAACAGGCGTCTACGCCGCCTACGTGAAGAGCTGGCAACCGAACGCGCTGCGTACTTTGCGCCTCAGGCCGCCGCGCCTGGTGACCTCCACCGGCCGCCCGTGCCGCGCCTACCAGCGGGATGCCCTGGATCTGGTGCAGGAACTGGAGCCTTTTGACCTGCTCTATCTGGACCCGCCCTACAACACGCGACAGTACGCCGGTTACTACCACATCCCCGAGATCATCGCGGAGGGTTGGTTTATCGAGCCGCCGGAGTTACGCGGGAAGACAGGCCTACCGGCAGGGGGAAACAAACGTTCCGCCTGGTCCAGCCGCCGAGACTGCGAGGCCGCCTTCCGGGCCCTCGTCGCCGCCGCTCCCTGCCGCCACATCCTCATGAGCTACAACTCGGAAGGGATCATCTCCGAAGCCTGCATCGAGCGGGCGCTACGCGAGCGCGGCAACTCGGACACCTACTGCCGCCTCGAGCAGCCCTACAAGCGCTACCGCAGCGACCGGGACAGCGCGACCCGCCGCTACCGGGGCGACCGAGTCACGGAGCTTCTCTACTACGTGCGTGTCGCCTGAAACGGAATCGATACCGATCCCGTACGCATCTTTTACATGGAACGCGCAGGTTGAACGGGGTTAATACTAGACGGCTGACGCCGGGCCCCCGCCGGCAGCCGCAGGTTCCCTCTCGGACGGTGGAGGAACTGCGGTTGAGGACCCTGTTCTCGTTCGGAGGTTAGCCCATGGCACTCTTGAAACTGCGAAAACCTGAAGGCGACGCTGGCGCTTCGCAGGCTACAAAGGACGAGCGCCGCAGCGTGAAAGAGCGCCGTAGCGGCGAAGAACGGCGCAGTGGTAAAGACCGCCGGGGTGACGGCAGCCGCCTGGGCATCCGCGACCTCTATCAGAGCGACCTCGACCGGCACCTGTGGTCCTGGGCCAGCCCGAGCGCCCGCAAGAAGCGCCGCAAGGCGAAGGAGCGGCACAAGCGTCGTCGCCAGCTCACCGGGGTGCTCGCCTCCGCCGCCGGCGCGCTGAGCGCCGCCGGACTCTCCTATTTCATCTGGCGCCGTTTCAAGAAAGGCGAGCAGCCGGACGACCCGGAAGCCGCCCAGAACGAGGATTAGCCGAGCTTTCAGGGACCCGCCACTCACTCCCGCAGGCTGCCTGCAGCCTCTCGAGCTCGCCAGAGCAGGCCGAGCGTCCGCTGCCACCTGTGGCCGTGCCCGCGCAGGCATTAGTTTGTGCTTGCCAGTCCAAGCGTGCGGCCGGCTCGCCTTGTGATCGCAGCCTCAGACGCGAGGGGAAGCGGTATGACCACACCTCAGGGCGTCGAGATCTTCCAGTACAACGCCTTTACCGACCAGCCGTTCGCCGGTAACCCGGCCGGCGTCGTGACCGACGCCTCCGGCCTGGAGGACGCCGCCATGCAGCGCATCGCCCGACAGTTCAACCTGGCCGAGACGGCGTTCCTGCTGCCGCCATCGACGGCGGACGCTGACGTGCGGCTACGCTGGTTCACGCCTGCCCAGGAGGTCACCCTCTGTGGACACGCCACCATCGCGGCGTTTACTGCAGCAGCGGAGCGTGGCGTCTTCCCGGTGACGGGCGATGAGGAGCGTGTCCTGCGGGTAGAGACGCTGTCAGGCATCCTGCGCATCCGTATTCGGCTGAGGGAGGGCGTACCCGAGGTCGCCATGCAGATCCCTGTGCCCAGCTTCGATCCACTGGAGCTCGATCGCAGCGCTTTCGCCTCCCTCTGGGGTGTGGAGGAAGCGGATTTGGCAGGCGACTGGCTGGTGCACCTTGCTCTCAACTACTGGTACGTGCCCGTACGTGACCGCGCAGCGCTGCGAGCGCTCACGCTCCGTACCGACAAGCTGGCCGCTCTAGCACCCAGGGCCGCGTTCACGTTCTTCACCCACGACACCGTAGAACCGGATTCCGACTGGCATCTGCGCTTCTTCGCGCCCTTCCACGGCGTGCCCGAGGACATCGTCACCGGCAGCGCCCAGGGACCGATGGGGGTGGTCCATCTCGGCCTCACGGGCGGCGGGTTGGACCCGGGCTGGTTTGAGTTCAAGGGCGAACAGGGCGATTTGCTCGGGCGACCCGGACGGGTGCGGGTGCGGGTCTATCAGCAGGGTGGAGTGGTGAGCGACCTGGAGATCGCGGGTGGCGCGGTGGCGATGCTGGAGGGGCGGATCCGGATCTAGGCGGCGCGCTTACTCGTCCTCCTTCTCGTCGCCTTCCGGCGACCAGGGGCCGCCCCACTGCCGTTCCGACTCCTCCATCTGCCGGGCTGCCTCCTCAATGATGCGCTTTGCCTCGAGCACCTCCGGCACATCTTCTGGCCTGGGGAGAAGCCGGCCCGTGTGGCGCACCTCGTACTCGAAGAGCTGCGCCCGCAGATTCCCCATGTAGTGGATCAGCCGCGGTGCAGCCTCCAGCAGCTTGCCCTCCTCGTCCAGCTTACGGATCAGCTGCGCCAGTCTAAGCACGTTCAGTCGCAGCTGCTCAGGATCTACTTGACCCCGCTTCCCGGCCATCGACCTTCGCCCCTCTCCTGTTCAGCGTCATACCCAGCTCTGCTAGAACCGGCCACCACCGCTCCTCCACTCGAAACGCACGATCTGACCGGCCGGTTCGCCCGCTGGATCGTGGTCCACCGCTCCACGTATAATAACCCGTAGCGCAACTCCTGTAACGAGCGCATTCGGCTTCCGGGTCCGAGCATTTGCCATGGCACGTCGTACGGGCACCGCCACCCTGCCGCTGCACAGTGGCCGGGCACCGCGCTGGCTGTTCCAGCGCATGACCGCGCTCGCCCGGGCACTGACCGAGACGATCGTGATCGAGCACGGGCCGGCGACGTTCTTGCACCGGCTCGCCGACCCCTTCTGGTTCCAGGCGTTCGGCTGCGTGCTCGGCTTCGACTGGCACTCCAGTGGTGTAACGACGACGGTGTGTGGTGCGCTGAAGGCCGGACTGGCCGGCGCCGAGGCCGACACATCCATCTATGTGGCAGGCGGCAAGGGGGCGACCTCGCGCAAGACGCCGGGTGAGCTGCGCGAGCGTGCCGCGCGATTGGGCCTGGACGGGGAACGGCTGGTCTACGCCAGCCGCATGTCGGCGAAGGTGGACAGCGCGGCGATTCAGGACGGCTATCAGATCTACCACCACTCTTTCTTCTTCACCCCAATGGGGGACTGGGCGGTAATCCAGCAGGGGATGCACGAGGCCGCGCGCTCGGCGCGACGCTACCACTGGCTGGGTGAACGCGTGTCCGATTTCGTCTGCGAGCCGCACATGGCGATCTGCTCCGAGCGGCACGAGCAGAGCGTGCTCAACTTGGTGGCGGCGGAGTCGGCCGGCGCTCGGAGCGCCGCGGCGGCCGTCGCCCGCGAGAACCCGCAACGGGTCCAGCACGAGGTGGGCAGGATCCTGGCGCTGGAGCTGCCGGCCCGGCACTACGTGGACATCCGGCGCGACGTGAACCCGCGCAACCTCCGCAAGGTGCTGCTCACCACTTACGAGGCACAGCCCACAGACTTCGAAGCGCTCCTCGCGCTCCAGGGTGTGGGCGCCAAGACGCTGCGGGCGCTGGCGCTCATCGCCGAGCTGACCCACGGTCAACCGGCCAGCTATCGGGACCCCGCACGCTTCAGCTTCGCCCACGGCGGCAAGGACGGTCATCCCTACCCCGTCGATCGTGAAAGCTACGATCGCTCCATCGAATGGCTGCGCGACGCGGTAAGCCGGGCCCGTGTCGGTCACAGCGAGCGCCTGCACGCCCTCAAGCGGTTGTCGAGATGGGAGGCCCTGTGAGACGCTGGGTCGTGATTCTCGTGGTCGTGATCCTGGCCGCGGTCGGCGCATCGTTCCTCGCCTGCTCGCCCGGCTATGTGCTCCGCGCCGCCTGGGAGGAGGCCCGCATCCTGGTCCGGCGGCGTCCCATCAGCGAGATCCTGAACGACCCCACGGTCGATCCTGAGACCCGGGCCAAATTGGAGCTGGTCGTGCAAGCCCGGAGCTTCGCCGGCCGGGACCTCAAGCTGAAAGTCGGCGACAGTTACACCTCCTTCTCCCATATCGGTCGCGACACGCTGGCGCTGGTGCTGTCCGCAAGCCCGGTGGACCGCCTGACCGCGTACACCTGGTGGTTCCCCATCGTCGGGCGCGTACCTTACAAGGGATTCTTCAGCCTGGAGGCGGCGGAGAAGGAACGCCGCAAGCTGGAGGAGAGACACTTCGATACCTACCTGCGTCCCACCTCGGCGTTCAGCACCTTAGGCTGGCTGCCCGACCCACTGCTGTCGACGGTGCTGCGCCAGGACAGCGTGGGGCTGGTGGAGACGGTGATCCACGAGGTGACCCACAACACGCTGTTCGTCAGAGGGCAAGTCAAGTTCAACGAGAGCTTCGCCAACTTCGTAGGCTCGGTCGGCGCCATCGAGTTCTTCTGCGAGCGCGGCTGGGACGAGTCGCTCTGCCAGTTGGCACGGGGTCGCTGGCACGACCGACAGCGGCTGAGCGAGTTCTTGGACGAGCTGTGGAGGGACCTCGAAACGCTCTACGCCGAGGGGCTACCCGTCGACTCGCTGCTCCGGCGCCGCCAGGCACTGCTGGCCGAGGCCACAGCCCGCTTCCAGCATGACTATGCGCCAACCATGCGAACGACTGGCTTCGCCCGCTTCGATGCGACCCGCTTGAACAACGCCTCGCTCATCGCCCGGCACCTCTACTACCATCGACTCCCCCTCTTCCAGACCATTTACGGGCACGCAGGAGGTCTCACGGAGGTGATCGGCGCGGTCGCTGCTGCCGTTCGCGAGGCCGAGGATCCGTGGCACGCCGTCGAGCAGCTAGTCGAGAAGGGGTCAGCGCCGTGAGCTCCCTCAACCTGACGTTTCGCAGGTAGGGCCCACAGCCCCGCAGCCCAGCATTGCCATTGGGTGCCCTCCCTGTATTTATTAGAAGTTCCAAGCTCGCCCGGCGGGCGGAGATGCCCGCCTTTTACTTGATACGTACTGCACGAACCCTGCGGGACCATGGCTGAGCGCTACGACCCCGGTGCGGTCGAGTCGAAGTGGCGGAGCCGCTGGGAGGAATCCGGGCTCAATCGCGTCGACATCGACGGCGCTGAGCGCCCCTTCTACAACCTGATGATGTACCCCTACCCATCGGCGGAAGGGTTGCACGTGGGGAACGTGTACGCCTTCACCGGCGCGGACATCCACGGGCGCTTCAAGCGGTTACAGGGGTTCGACGTCTTCGAGCCCATCGGCTTCGACGCCTTCGGCATCCACTCGGAGAACTTCGCCCTCGAGAAGGGTACGCATCCGATGGAGCTGATCCCGCGGAACATCGCGAACTTCACGCGCCAGCTGAAGCGTATGGGGTTCATGTACGACTGGGGCCGCATGGTCGATGTGACGCGGCCCGAGTACTACAAGTGGACCCAATGGATCTTCCTGCAGCTCTTCAAGGGCGGTTTGGCTGAGCGACGTAAGGCGCCAGTCAACTGGTGCCCGTCCTGCAAGACGGTGCTGGCCAACGAGCAGGTGATCGACGGGCACTGTGAGCGCTGCTCTACGCTGGTGACGCAACGCTTCCTCCACCAGTGGTTCTTCAAGATCACGGACTACGCCCAGCGGTTGCTCGACAACCTGGAGTGGATCGACTGGTCTGAGTCCACCAAGCGACTACAGCGGAACTGGATCGGCCGCTCCGACGGCGCCGACATCGACTTCGAGATCATCGGTCACCCCGACAAGAAGCTGCGCGTCTTCACTACCCGGCCCGACACGCTGTTCGGTGCCACGTTCATGGTGCTGGCGCCGGAGCACCCCTACGTGGACGAGATCAGCACAGCGGAGCGACGCGCCGAGGTGCAGGCCTACGTGCAGCAGGCCCTCGCCCTGGACCTGGTGGAGCGGAAGAAGGCCGGCGAGGAACGCCAGAAGACCGGTGTGGACACGGGCGCGCTGGCGCTCAACCCGGCCACCGGCGAGCAGATCTCCATCTGGGTCGCCGACTACGTGCTCATGGAGTACGGCTGGGGCGCGATCATGGGGGTGCCCGCTCACGACGAGCGTGACTTCGAATTCGCCAAGCGGTACGACCTACCGATCCGCGTCGTCGTCGTGCCGGCGGACCAGTACGAGGGCTTCGATCCGGATGCCGAACTCGAGGCTGCGTTTACCGAGCACACCGAGGACGAAGTGCTGGTGAACTCCGGAAAGTTCGACGGCGTGCCGGCGGCGAAGGCGATCAAGGAGATCACGGCCTGGCTGGAGACGGAGGGCCGAGGCGCGTTCGCCGTGAACTACCGCGTCCACGACTGGTGCATCTCCCGCCAGCGCTACTGGGGGCCACCCATCCCGGCCATCCACTGCGAGAGGTGCGGCACCGTCCCGGTGCCTGAGGAGGATCTGCCGGTCGTGCTGCCCTACGTCGAGAACTTCAAGCCCGACGAGAGTGGCGTCGGCCCACTGGCGCGCTCGAGAGAGTTCCTCGAGGTACAGTGCCCAGAGTGTGGCGGAAGGGCACAGCGCGAGACTGACGTGTCCGACACCTTCCTCGACTCGGCCTGGTACTTCATCCGCTATCCCTCCACCGACCGGCACGATGTGCCCTTCGAGCCGCAGCGCACCAAGAAGTGGCTGCCGGTGGACATGTACATCGGCGGTGAGGAGCATGCGGTGCTCCACCTGATGTACTCGCGCTTCATCACGATGGCACTCCACGACCTCGGGCATCTGCCCTTCGAGGAACCATACGACAAGTTCCGCAAGCACGGGCTCATCATCCGCGAAGGCGCCAAGATGTCGAAGTCGCGGGGCAACGTGGTGATCCCGGACGAGCATGTGGAGCAGTACGGCGCCGACACGTTCCGCACCTACCTCATGTTCCTCGGCCCCTACGAGGAGGGCGGCGACTTCCGCGAGCAGGGTATCGCCGGCATCTCCCGCTTCTTCGATCGCGTCTGGGACGCCGCAGTGAACAGTGGTCTCGCCGAGGGGCCGCCGGAGAGCGACGAGCTCGCCCACAAGCTGCACGCCACCATCAAAAAGGTGACGAAGGATCTCGCCGGGCTACAGTACAACACGGCCATCGCGGCGATGATGGAGTACCTGAACGCCCTTCGCGCGGGCGGTCGCACGCCGCGCCACTCCGAGGTCGAGCCGCTGGTCGTCATGATCGCCCCCTTCGCGCCGCACCTGGCCGAGGAGCTATGGGAGCGCCTCGGCCACGGGGCGTCCATCTTCGCCGGCGCCAACTGGCCGGAGTACGACCCGCAGCTCGCGCTGGCCGATGTGGTGGACATCGCAGTGCAGGTCAACGGCCGCTTCCGCGCCACCATCAAGGCACCGCGCGGCGCCTCGGAGGAGGAGATCAGGAGGCTCGCGCTGGCGGACGAGGCGGTTCGGCGTCATCTGGACGGCAGGAAGGTCAAGAAGACGATCTTCGTGCCCGACCGGCTGATCAACCTTCTGCTCGACTGACGCGCTTGACGCCGGCTTGACCGCCGGCAGGCATGGTTCCCCAGGACCTTTCAGCTGGAGGATACCATGCGCTACCTGGGCCTTCTGTTACTGCTGTGCGCGGCGGCCGCGGCACCCGCTCGAGCGCAAAGTGACTCGCTGACGAGCAGCTCGGCCGCTCGGGCCACTGCCGGCGCTGCCCGATTCGGTCAAGCCGGCACAAAGGTGCGGGTCTGGGCGCCCGCCGTCTCGGAGAAGCCCGTGGTCGGATACTTGCGGGAGCTGCGTGGTGACACGCTCTACTTGGGCAGCTCCAAACTCGGCGGCCGGCCCATCGCCCTGCCCCTCGCCTCTGTGACCGCCGCGCAGGTCAGCCGCGGAAAGGCGCCGTGGGGCAAGCTCGCCGGCGCCGCTCTCGGCGTGGTCGCCGGCGGCACCATCGGTGCGCAGATCGCCAGCGCTGGACACGACGAGTGCGAGAGTACGCCGTGCACCCTCGGGGACGCCATACACGCGGCCGCAAGCGAGTCCGCCGCGGGCGGCGCCGGATTCCTGATCGGGGGACTGGTTGGCGGGGTTCTCGGGGCTGCCATCGGCGGCGCTCTCACCCCCGAGCGCTGGGAGTCCGTCGGGGTCGACAAGGTGAGAGTCGGCGTCGGGCACCGCGGCGGGGTCAGCCTGTCGCTCGCGCTGCCGTCGCGCTTCTGAACCCAGCCGCTCGGGCCGTCGCCGCTGCCCCTCAGCCGAGCTCCGCGGCCACGGCCTCGCCGTGCTCAGCGATGAGGCGCACGACCTCCTCGACGTCGGCCTTGCGCGTGTTGTGGTTCAGCACGCAGAGACGCAGGACATAACGACCGCGGACCCGGGTTGATGAGAGCATGGCCCGGCCGCTCTCCCAGATGCGCCGCCGGATCTCGTCGTTGACCCACTCCAGTCGATCCTCGTCGAGCTCGCCATCCGCACCCCGCAGCGACGCCGGCACGTAACGAAACGTCACGATGCTCAGGGCGACCGGGCTCACGATCTCGATGCGCGGAGTCGCCGTGAGCAGATCCTGCGCGTAGCGCGCCAGATCCATCGTTCGACTGATCACGGCCCGGTAGCGGGCCAGGCCGAAGTGCTTGATCGCGAGCCAGATCTTGAGCGCTCGGCTGCTGCGCGTGAGCTGGATGCCCAAGTCGCACATGTTGGGATGACCCGGGCCGCCGGCCACATCGACCAGGTACTCGGGCAGGATGTGAAAGCAGTCGTACAGGTGCTGGACATCGCGCGCCAACACGCAGCCCGCCTCGAACGGCGTGTACAGCCACTTGTGCGCGTCCAAGGCGAGCGAATCGGCCCGCTCGATACCCGTGAGCAACTGCCGGCCCCGCTCGTCCAGCACCGCGAACCCGCCGTAAGCCGCATCCACGTGCAGCCAGAGCCCGTGCTCTGTGCAGAGATCGGCGATCTGGGGCAGCGGATCGATCGTGCCCGTGCTGGTGGCGCCGGCGTTGGCCACCACGCAGAAGGGGCGGCGGCCCGCCGCGACGTCTTCCGCTACCGCGCGCTCCAGCGCCGCGACATCGAGACGCAAGGCATCGTCGCTGGGCAGCTTGCGAAGCTGCTCGGCGCGAAATCCCAGGATGCGGGCGCCGCGATCGATGCAGGAGTGGGCAAGCTCGCTGGTGTAGATGACACCGTTCTCTCCTACGTCGCCCAGCCGCCGCTCCCGTGCCAGGACGAGCCCGGTGAGGTTGGCCACCGAGCCGCCACTCACCAGCGTCCCACCCGCCGTCTCCGGCAGGCCCAGCCAGCTCTTGAACCAGTCCACCACCACCAGCTCGATCTGGTGCGCCGCCGAGCTCTCGATCCAGGTGCCGGCGTAGATGTTATAGCCGGAGGCCAACGCGTCACCCATGGCGCCGACGAACGTGCCTGAGCCGGGGATGAAGGCGAACATGCGTGGGTGGTCCACGTGCGAGATGCGCGGCACGACCTTCTCCTTGAACTCCCGCAGCAGCGCGTCCAGGTCCTGCCCATCCTCGGGCGCCGGCTCACGCAGCAGCGCTTCCGTCTCGTCCCGGCCAGCTACGTTCACCACACGCTCGTGCCGCAGGCCGCTGTAGTGACGAATGAGGCTGTCTATGATCGCGTGGCCAAAGCGCCGCATCTCATCCGGCGCCATCTCCAAGCTGGCCTCGCGTGCTTCGATTCGGCTCGCGCCCGCAGACGACATCAAACCTCCTCAGTGCTTCGCTCCGTCCTGGCGACGCGGTTCCCTCTCTCAGTTCCGAACCCACGCGGGTCGGCTGCGCCCGTCGCTGGCGAACAGGCTCGGCTCGAACCGCACATCGATCGTCCAGTAGTTGTAGCGCTCGAACATATCGACACGCCCGTCCCGCATGAACTTGATCTCGGTGGCGATCCAGCCGCCGCCCAGCCGCTCGTAGCCCTCGAACAGGACCTCTCGCTCAGCCCCCGTGTCCGGATTCCTGAGGTAGAGTCGCACGAACAGCAGATCCTCTTGGTCGATCCAGAACTGACGGAATTGGTTGCCGACGACGTAGGCGGGACGGCCCTGCCACTCGTCCTCGCGCAGCTGCGAGAGTTCGAAGCCGAATTCTTTTAGCTTGGCGATCGTCTCCTCCACGGGCTGCACGTATACGTCGAAGCCCAGAAGCAGCAGCGGGTGCGGGCCGGGAAACTCCCTGAACACGGTGTCCGCGTGGAACTCGATCCATGAGTCGTTCTTGAACAGGACGGAGTTGCCAGCATCGAGCGGTGCGATGTCGCTACGAACGATACCCGGCAACTGAATCGACTCGTACCAGACCCGGGCCGAATCGAAGGCGCCGGTCTGAGAGTCGTAGTACGTGACCGTCTGCACGAGAGCCAGGTTTTCGTACCACGCCCCGGCGTAGCGCTCATACATCGCACGAACCACATCCTCGCCGGCCCGGACCTGAGGTATCAAGCCGGCAACGAGCATCGTCACGAGAATGGGCACGTTAGTCATGCAGACCTCCGATCGCTCAATCGCTTATCCAGTCGTCTGACCGAACACCTCAGCAGAACAACGGTCGCCGGGAACACCACGGCGACCGAGCACCTAGCAGACTCACAGGGCCGCAAAAACGTCGGCCCGCGCCAGCGCAGTGGTGCGGGCCGGTGAACGAGCCCGTTCCTGGGCCGTGAGGCCGGGAGTCGGCTCAGCCTGTACCTTCCCTCGGTTGATCCTCCTCGCCTGCGGCACCCCGCATCCGCTCGACCAGCTGGTGCATGCGCTCCACCACCTCGTTGATCATGGCGTCGGCGTCCTGTGGCGCGTCCCGGCCCTTCGCGATCACGGTCAGGCGGTTGAGGTTGCGGACGTTCATGATGAACTCGTCCGTCATGTGGCGGAGCCTCATGTACCTGCGTCGCTCCTGCGCCACCCGGCGCTCCGAGCCCAGGGCGACCCGGATCGAGACGTATAGCAGCGGCACGATGGCCAGAACAGACAGGAGCGCACGGAGCGACGGTTCGGGGACCGCCACGCTAATGAGCACCAGGGCGATCACACCGCCTGCGGCAACCCATAGCCATGCCTTGTGGAATCTCATATCCGCTCCTGTTCTCCCGTTTCGGCGTCGGATGCGGCTCGGGCGGTCAGGGAAGGGCGCCTAATCATAATCAGAAAGGCTGGCTCGCGCATCTGCGCGCCTGACACCGGTCCTGAGCGGCCGGCAAACGCCTGCCTGTCCCAGCGACCGCCTCATCGACCTGCGACCCCCGACGGACGGCGCCACTGGCAAGCTCCAAACCCCGCAACAGCAAACTGCCCCGTCGCCGCAGCGCGAGCAAGCGCCAGGCAGGCCGCCTCCCCCGGGTGTGCAAGGAGCGGGGGGCCGTGCGTCTAAGCAGGTAGAGGTGAAAAGACACGGTCCCGCCCCACACTGGGAGGTGTAGCATGAGACCGATAGACACGAGGAAGCTGGCGGCCGCTGGCCTCGCCGGGCTCCTGCTCCTGGCCACGGCGCGCGGCGCGTCGGCGCAGGGGTGGATCGAACCCGTCGAGCGCTGGCCCGGCCAATTCCGCGTCGAGCGAGTGCGTAGCGACGTCAGCGTCACGATCGACGCGGAACGGCGTGTCGCCTACGTGGAGGTGGAGGAGGTCTTCCGCAACGGCTCGCGTGTGTTGATGGAGGGCGACTACCTCTATCCCATCCCACCGGAAGCCGTATTCATGGACTTCTCGCTCTTCATGGGTGAGCAAGAACTGAGAGGCGAGGTCCTGCCCGCCGAGGAGGCGCGGCGGATCTACGAGGAGATCGTCCGGCGCAAGAAGGACCCGGCGCTGATCGAGCTGGTCGGCCACGGCGTGCTCCGCGCCCGCGTCTTCCCCGTCGATCCCGGCGACTCACGGCGAGTCATCCTGCGCTACACCCAGGTGCTCGGGAAGGATGGAGAGCTCTTGCGTCTCCGCTATCCGCGCATCGTCGGGATTCTGCCCGGCAGCGAACGGCGCGAGAGCTCGCCGCAGGATCCGCAGGCGCAGGCTCAGCACCCGTTCACGCTGACGATCCGGCTGAGCGGCGCCCATCTCTTCGCCACGCCCTACTCGCCCACGCACGTCATCGAGGTGCGCGAGCGGGGCCGCGACGAGCTGGAGATCGTGCACCGCGGCGCGGCTGTCGCCCGCGACTTCGAGCTCTTCCTGCCGCTCCGCGAGGCGCGCGTCGGCGCCAGTCTGGTGGCCCATTCGCCCGGCGGCGAGCCCGGCTACTTCATGCTGCTGATCGCGCCGCCCGCGGCGCGCGCGGAGACGCAGATCCCGCGTGACGTCACCCTGGTACTCGACGTCTCCGGCTCGATGTCTGGTGAGAAGATCGAGCAGGCGCGCGACGCGCTCGACCAGATCCTGGCGGGCCTCAAGCCCGAGGATCGTTTCCGGCTGATCACCTTCAACAGCGTGGTCCGCTCGTTCCGGGACGAGTTCGCGGCTGCCGAGCGCGCCACGACCCGCGAGGCCCGCGACTACCTGGCCGGCGTGCGTGCCGAGGGCAGCACGAACGTGATGGACGCGCTGCGTGAGGCGCTCGAGCCGGATGCGGAAGCGGGCCGGCTCTCGCTGATCGTCTTCCTCACCGACGGCAAGCCGACCGTCGGCGAGACGGCACCGGAGCGGATCGCCGAGGCGGCGCAGCAGCTACGTGACGACGAGCGCATCTTCGCCTTCGGCGTCGGCTACGACGTCAACACCTACTTGCTCGACCGGATGGCCGAAGGCGGGCGCGGCACCGTGACGTACGTGCGGCCCGGCGACGACGTGGAGGAGGCCGTCTCGTCGCTGACCCGCAAGATCGGCTTCCCGGCGCTGGCCGACTTGAGGATCGTGCAGGCACCGGCGGAACTGGAGGACTACTACCCGAGTCCGCTACCCGACCTCTTCTACGGTGAGGAGCTGGTCCTGTTCGGTCGCTATCGCGGCCATGGCAGCGGTGAGCTGGTGCTCGAAGGGACCCGCGCCGGCGTGACCCAGCGCTTCACCTACCGGGTCGAGCTGCCACGGCGCGACTCGGACAACGAGTTCATCCCCCGCCTCTGGGCCGCCCGCAAGGCCGGCGCGCTCACCGCGCAGGTGCGGCTGCACGGCCCCGACCCCGAGCTGATCGAGGAGATCCGCCAGCTCGGCCTGCGCTACGGGATCATCACCGAGTACACGTCGTACCTCGTGGAGGAGCCACAGTTCGCGATGCGGGCGCCCGAGGCGGCGATGGATCACGCGCGCGCTCTGGCCGCCGCTCCCGCTGAGCAGGTGGGCGCCGTGGCGTTCAAGCGCGCCGAGCAGTCGAGCCGGTTGCGCGAGACGACCGTGCTGGCCGAGGCAGAGCAGATCGTTGCCGGCATCACCGGTCGCGGTGATCTCGCGGGCAGCGGCGCCAGTGTCCGCCAGGTCGGCCGCCGCCTCTTCGTGCTCGACGACGGAACCTGGACGGATCTCAGCTTCGACACCAGCTTGCAGGTGATCGAGCTGGCACCGTTCAGCGATGCCTACTTCGAGCTCGTGCGGCGGCTGCCCGCGCTGCGGCCGTACCTAGCGATGGGTGAGCAGGTCCTCATCGCCGGTGACGGTGTGGCGCTGAAGCTGTCGCCTGACGGACTGACGACCTGGAGGTCGAGCGAGCTGCAGACGGTGCTGCACGGCTTTGAAGGGAGCCTGTAGCCTGGGCGGCTTGCCATCGACGAGCAGAGGGAGAGCGCTTGGATCTCTCTCAAGTCTACCGCGAGCACTATCGGTCGCTGGTCCGCTTCCTCTACCGGCGGATCGGCGACCAGGCTCGCGCGGAGGATCTGGCTCAGGAGGCGTTCGTGCGTGCCCTGGAGCATCAGCCGTCGCGGCCGCGCGCCTGGCTGTTCACCGTGGCCGCCAACCTGGCCCGGGACGAAGGCCGGCGGGCGGCGGTGAGGCGGCGCCACCTGACGCTGATCAAGGCCGAGGTCGAGACCCGGCCGCCCGAGCCGGGACCGGAGGTCGCCCTGCAGCGGCGCGAAGTGGTGAGCCGCGTACGGGCCGCCCTGGCCCGATTGGCGGAGCGGGACCGCGAGGCCCTGCTCCTCTGGGAAGAGGGGTTCGACTACGACGAGATCTCCCAGGTGCTGGGCCTCGCGCGCGGCTCTATCGGCACCACGCTGGCCCGCGCGCGAACCCGGTTCGCCGCGGCCTACGAGGAGTTGGACAGCGAAGGAAGTGATGAAGATGTCGCACGTTGATGAGGGCACCCTGCACGCCTACCTGGACGGCGAGCTGAGCGAGGGCCAGCGCCGCGAGGTCGAGGGGCACCTGGCCTCCTGCGCCGAGTGTCAGGCGCGGCTCGAGCAGGCGACGGCCCTCGGTCAGCGGGTCTCCGAGCTGATGGCCGAGCTGGAGCCGGGGCCCGTACAGGCGCCCGCCTGGCGCGAGATCGAGGCGCGTGCTGCGGCCCGCCAGGCCCGCACACCGCGGCGCGGCTGGGTGCGGCCCAGCCTGGCCTGGGCGGCATCGATCGCCGTCGCCTTCACCGTGGGCTGGTTCTCCCGCTCCTACTGGTCCGACATGCCAGGCCCGCTCGATGTCGCCCGCACGGCAGAGGCACCCGCCCCGACCGCTCGCCGGGAGGCAGCCGAGCAGGAGACGCCCGGCCCAGCGAGCCGCGAGGCCGCCGCTGAACCAGCTGGCGCGGCGCAGGAGGTCGCGGTCCAGGTGGAGGAGCCGCAGGCCGCAGCGCGGCAGCCGCTGGGCGAGCAGCGTGAGCCGACCCGGCCCGCAGCTGTCCCGGAGCCGCAGCGGGAAGAGCGGCCGGCAGAGGCAGCGAAGCAAGACGTTGCAGCTCCACCCGGACTCGCGGAGGCGCCCGTGGAAGTGCCAGCCGAGACGCCCGCTCTGGAACCAGCCGTCGTCGGCGCACTCGAGGCCCGCGCTCGTGAACAAGGGGAGCGCGCCCAGCCGGCCGACGTACTGGATCAACTTCGCCGGGAGCCCGAGACGGCTCACGCCTACGCGCGCGACGTGGTCGGCCTCCAGCCGACCGCCGCTGGCGCGGTCGCACCCGCGCGCTTCTTCGCCGTAGGGCCGGAGGTCGCCAGTAGCTGGCTCGCTACGCCGTTGCGCGAACTTCCCAACCTGCAGCTCAAACGAGTGGAGGTGGGCCCCGGTAGTGCCGTCGAAGGCGGGCTTGCCGGGCTACCGGCGGTGCAGCTCGTGTACGAGGATGCTGCGGGTCACGAGATCATCCTGATCCAGCAGTACCTCGCAGATCGGAGGATCGAGGGCGCCGAGGCCGAGCCCACGCTCATCGTCGAGCCCTCAGGCCTGCGAGCCTTCCGCTGGCTCGACCCACAGGGCTACTGGCTGATCTTGAGGGCGCCTGTCAGCTCCGACTCGTTGCGCGCCCTGGCAGAGCACGTGAGATAAGCTCGCACAGTTGCCCCCGCCAATCAGGACCGGATGCCTGAAACCCAGCGAACCCTTCCTACGTCGTGATCCATACCGGGAGTGCGGACCGCGACGTGACGCTATCGCGTCGCTCAGAGGGGGCACTCATGAAGGCGCAGCTGCAGCTTACCCAGCTGCTCGCACTCGCAATCCTCCTTACCAGCGCAACCTCCAACCTCGGCGCAACGACCCTTCCTGACCAGCCCTACGCGGCGATCACCGCAGTCAGCGGCACTAACCCTGAGGCCGAAGCCTATCTCAGTAAGGGTGCCCAGCTGATGGCGGAGCGCCGCTATACCGCAGCCCGCAGGGCATATAAGGCTGCGGCAGAGCTGCTGCGCGCCGACGGGAAGCTTCCGGTCGAGCCGCTCCGCCGGATCGCCGACGCCTACTACTTCGAGGGGCGTTACCAAAGCGCCGCGGCGACGCTGGACCACCTTGCCGGGGAAGCCGCGACCTACGGCGACCTGGCGACCGAGGTCTGGGCGCTGGCGGACGCCGCCTGGGTCGATGCCGTGGCCGGCCACAAGATCGACATGGAGCGACGTCTGCAACGCCTGATGCGGTTGCTCGACTCCCCCTACCTGCCGGATGAGGTGAGAGGGGAGGTGCAGGCGAAGCGACTGCGTGGTGTCCCGACCGGCCAGATGGTCGCCGCCACTTCGGGATCACACTAGCGAGCGAGTGCATTTGACCGTACAGGGGCCCCCAGCCCGAACTCTCGCGAGCTTCGGACTCTGGGGGCCCCAACTGTCAGTAACCCGTCCGGTCGCTGCCCGTCAGCGCTGGACCGTGATGGTCAGCCCGTCGATCTCGAACTCTGCTCCGAGGATGCGCTCCGCTACATAGATGTTCGAGCGGGTATGCGAGGTGATGGCGGAGGTGAGCACCGATCCGCCGGCGACCGCCATGAAGGGGATCAGCTGATCGGCCAGGTGGCGATCGACGGCAGCGCCGGAATCCAGCTCGCTCAGTAACGCTTTCGCCGCCTCGCGTCCCACCTCGTCCGCCGCGATCCCCTTCGCTCCCAACGCCGAGGCTCCCAGCGGCGGACCGTTCTCCGACTCCGTCCACAGCGTGATCCCGCTCCCCAGGTTGGCGGCCTCCGAATACTCGACCGAGATCTCCACCGGCAGACCCAACCGTTTCAGCAGATGGTCCGCTGCATCGGCCTGCCGCTCGGCCACACGCCGCTCCTGGAGCTGGATGGTCGCGTGGCTGATGCCGCGGATCGCCTTCACCTCACCCGGCTCCAGGAACGTCAGCGGGAAGCCGAAGCCCGAGCCGCCGGCCACCCGGGCGAGCAGCTGACCGCCCCCCTTCGGGTAATAGCCGCGCCGCGCGACCCTCAGCTCTGCGACCCCAAACGGTCGTAGCGTCTGCAAGGTCACCTGCCTCAGATAGTCGGCTGGCGGGCTCCAGGGTACATCCGTCCCACCGACCAGCTCGAACTCGAACTCGCCGGTCAGGAACAGGCAAGGCAGCAAAACGGTCTGCAGCACCAGCGTCGTCGAGCCCGCCGTCCCCACGTCGAAGCGGAACTTGCCCGGACGCACTGGACCGGGATCGAACGTCAGCTCCGTCGAGCCCAGGTTCGCTCCGCGCGCCCGCGCTCCGCTGACCGCGCCCACCGCCTCCACCCCCTTCAGGTGCTGGGCGGCGAGTCCCGGCTTGCTGCGTCCCGCGCGGATCTTGCGTACCCGAATGCTCTTCCCGGCATAGGCCGCCATCCCCAGCGCGTGTCGCAGGATCGCGCCGCCACCTTCTCCGTAGGAACCGTCGATCTCGATCATGCCTGCGGAAGATACCTAGACAACGAAGCCGCCTGACCGGCGGCGCTATCTGGGAAGGCGCTCACAGGCGCCTGCTCCGACCCGATGACCATCGGGGGGGAGGTCGTGGTCGAAGTCGCAGTCACTCGCAGCATAGCGACATGCCTTTCATCACGCAACATTCCCTGGCGACGACCGTCCGCGCCTTTTCGGCGCCAAGCGCTCGGCCAAACCTGGCCACGCCGGCAACCGGGGAACTCGACGTGATCCGGGCGGCTGAGTCGAAGAGCGCCCGCCGGGTGACAAAATGCCTCAGCCGCTCCCTGCGAACCGCGCGCTCCCAACCCGCCCAATCATCTGTTATTTCGTTGTCTCCTAAAAGGTTACGGCAAATGCGCCGCTCGGCTCTTGACGGGCACGCAATGTGTAAGCAGTATTGACTTTGAAATTCGTTCTCAGCCCCAGCCCCGGAGGCCTTTGTGATGGGGATCGATACTGTTCCGGTTGGCTCCTGCGCTCGAATCGAGGCGATCGAGGATGCCGCCGCGCGGCGTGAGCTGACCCGCCTCGGCTTCGAGGAGGGAGCTCAGGTGGAGGTGATCAGCCGGATCCCCTTTGGCCCCATTGTCCTTCAACGTCGTCACCGCCAGGTAGCGATCGGCCGGGAGCTGGCTCGTCGCGTGCAGGTGACGACCCGGTGAGCGACTCTCCGGACCCGCAAGCGGGTGGGGGCGGCCTGGCGCAGAAGTCCAAGGGTGCCGACACCCAAAGCGCTCTGCCAGCCAAAAGCGAATCCACCACAGCCCCATCGGCGTCCATCGACCGCGAAGCGGGCCTGATCGTGCTCGCCGGCAATCCCAACGTCGGCAAGTCGGCGATCTTCATGCAACTGAGCCGCACATACGCGGAGGTCTCCAACTTCCCTGGCACCACGGTAGAGGCGTTATCCGGTCGCTGGCAGGGCCGGCCACTGCTGGACGGGCCGGGGCTCTACGGGCTGGGCGAGCACAGCGCGGAAGAGCGGATCGCCACTGAGGCGATCCGACGTGCGTCCGTGGTGGTGAACGTCGTGGACGCCGCTCACCTGGATCGGGACCTTTTCCTCACCTTGCAGCTCGCCGAGAGCGGCGTCCCCATGGTCGTCGCCCTGAACCTCATCGACGAGGCGCGACACGCCGGTGCCGAACCTGACGTCGAGGAGCTCTCGCGTCAGCTCGGCGTGCCCGTGGTACCGACGGTGGCGGTCACCGGTGAGGGGCTGGACGAACTGGCGGCCGCCATCGAGCGGGCGCGACCCGGCACCTGGTCGCTGAATGGGGACGACGACCTGGCTCGCCGGCGGGCAGCCGACGAGCTCTACGCCCGCGTCGTCCCGCAGACGCGCCGGCAGCGACGCGTCGCCGACTGGCTGGCACGAGCTTCTGTGACGCTTCACTGGGGCATCCCCATGCTGGCGCTGGCGCTGGCGGGGATCTACCTGCTCGTGGGCGTTGTGGTCGCGCAGCATCTGGTCAACTTCACCGAGCTCCGCTTGGGCCAGGAACTTTGGGAGCCTCTGGCCCGCTCGGTCATTGCCGGGGTCGGGTTCGGCGGCCCCATCCGCGAGATCCTGGCGGGCGAGTTCGGGCTGTTCACGATGACGGTGACTTACGTCGTCTTCCTGCTCGCGCCGCTCGTCGCCGCCTTCTACTTCTGCCTCGCCCTGCTCGAGGACTCGGGCTTCCTACCCCGCATCGCCACGCTGGTCGATCGCGCGCTCACCGCCATCGGTCTGAACGGCCGTGCGTTGATCCCCATCATCCTGGGCTTCGGTTGCGTGACGATGGGGACGATCACGACGCGGCTGTTGGCGACGAAGCGGGAGCGGACGATCGCCACGGCGCTCCTCAACTTCGCGATCCCTTGCTCCGCGCAACTCGCCGTGATCGCGGCCCTGCTCGCTGGGTCCGGCGGAGGCTGGGTGTTCGCCTACGCCGCGATCATCCTGGTCATGCTGATCGCCGTTGGCACGGTGCTCGACCATATGCTGCCCGGCGAGTCCCCTCCGCTGTTGATCGAGCTGCCGCCACTCCGCTGGCCGCGAGCGACCGCCGTGCTGCGCAAGACGTTGACGAAGGGCTACTGGTTCATGCGCGAGGCGACGCCCTGGTTCGCGGCCGGCGCGCTCATCGTCGCGATTCTGCAGGTGACCGGCGCCCTCGAGGTGTGGCAACGAATCCTGAGTCCCTTGATGGTGAGCTGGCTGCAGCTGCCGGCCGAGGCAGCGCGCACGATCGTGATGGGGCTCGTGCGACGCGACTTCGGCGCCGCGGGCCTCTACGATATGGGGCTCACGCCGCCCCAGGCACTGGTCGCGCTGGTCGTGATCACGCTGTTCGTACCCTGCATCGCCAGCCTAATGGTGATGGCCAAGGAGCACGGCGCCCGCATCGCACTACGGATCTGGGTGGGCACCTGGGTCGTCGCCTTCACGGTAGGTGGCGTGCTGGCACGCATACTTAGCTGGCTGGGAGTCGTATCATGAAGACGCGGAAACTGCTCCAGCGCGGAGTGATTCTCTGGCGACGCCACGACGACGCGGACGCGGGTTCGGCGCAGACGGCGACCGGGCTGCCGGAGCTCTGCCCTGTCGCCAAATGCTCACGCTGTGGTTACGAGTTCACGCCCTACACGGTAAGCACCGTCTGTCCGCGCTGTCTGGAACCGTTCGTCCGCGACCCCTGCTACGGCAGCTGCTTCAGTTGCCCGCTTCTTCCTCACGGCGAGCAGAGCTAGGTACCCCGGCCCCAGGTCCTTGACTCGCGACCGGCCTGACCGCAACGTTCAGTTGGGTTACGACATCCCGGCCCGCGCCCATCCCCGCCACACAATCCGGAGGTATCCCGTATGAGGAGAGTCTCTGCAATCCTCACGCTCGCTCTCCTGGTAGCGGCGGCATCCGCCGCACGCGCCCAGGAGGAGGCCGCGCCAGCGGGGGGCGCGCAGCTCGCCGTTGCCGAGGCTGTCATCACCACCGGCGTGCAAGACCGCCAGCCGGTGGACAACGTGACCACAGTGCCCACCGACGTCGGCACCGTCTATTGCTGGACAAGGATCACCGCTGCGGAAGGCGAGATCCAGCTCGAGCACGTCTGGTACAAGGGCGACGTCGAG
>Ga0209635_10000964_pt1 | contig 20883 bp, 24 predicted proteins | sample DeeMarSWOR230_32_FD_187463 | JGI IMG/M metagenome (GOLD analysis project Ga0209635, IMG submission 187463) | Marine sediment microbial communities from White Oak River estuary, North Carolina - WOR-2-30_32 (SPAdes) (version 2) | ecosystem: Environmental > Aquatic > Marine > Intertidal zone >...
CCATTTGCTCTTAGCCTTGCGAGGAGTAAACTTTCTAACAAACTTCTCGTCATCAATTCTCTTTATAATGTTGTCTACCCACCCAAAACATAATGCTTCCTCGACCGAATCATCATAAGGGATACTAGGCTTACTAGTATGTCTCTTATAATAGATCAACCAAACCTCTTTCTTAGTCGCGTAGTTTTTTCTAAGCCATTCACACCAATCATCCCTATTGGTTATATACAATTCATCAGTCATCTTCATCACGCTCTCTCCAACTTGCTCTAGATCTCCTTCGTAGTTGATGATCGATGGCCTTCACCATATTGAAATGACCTGTTCTTGTTCTTCTCCAGTTTCTTCCTGAACATTTCATCCATATCTATTGAAGGACATGCTAGTCGACTTGAATCTAGAACATAAAATATTACGTCGATCAGTTCTTCAGCTATCTCTTCTTCACTCCTGCCTTTCTTCCAGGTGTCGCTGGCTTCTCCTAGCTCTATAAATGCAAAAGGCAGCTTCTTAGGAATGTCTTCAGGTTTGTTGTAAAACCCTTTCTCGAGAACAAGGTTCTCAATTTCCTTCTTCATCTCTTCCAGATGCATGGTAATTTCTCCCAGTTTCGTTAAGTTTATAATTTCTAGATTATAAGTAAATTAGGAAATTTAGAAACTTCTAACTTTCCTCTTTGTTGGAAATTTTTCTAAAGTTGTAAAAATCACTTAGCCAAGAGATGAAGATGAGCAAGATTGTTGCTATGTGTGGGCTCTTTTGCGACGATTGTATAGCTTTCAGCGCAACTCAGAAGAACGATAATAATCTCAGAGAAAAGGTTGTCGAAGCTTGGTCAACAGAAGAGGAACCTCTTAGACTTGAAGATGCTGACTGTGACGGATGCATAGCGGGAAAAAGGCTACACTCGTTCTTCCGAATTTGTGAAGTAGGAGAATGCGGACTTCAAAGGAACATCGAAAACTGTGCTTACTGTAACGACTTTCCATGCGGAAAACTCGAGAAACTTTGGAGAAGCTTTCAAACTGTTTCCGGAGAAGAAGCGAAAAAAAACTTGGATGAAATAAGAGAACGGATTTCACAACAAGTCGCAGTGTAATAGCATGCACACAGAATCTTAGATCCTGTCTATGCGGATAGTACTAGTTATGATAAGACAAATCCTTCAACTAGGAAATGAAATTCTTAGACTAAAATCTTCACCAGTTGAAGACTTGCGAAGTATAGAGTTAGATAGTCTCATTGAAGATTTGTCTGACACTCTTGAAGAGGCAAAAAGAAGATTCGCGTATGGTCGTGGTATTGCAGCTCCACAGATAGGAAAGTTGATGAGAGTGGGTTTCATTGATATGCCTAGGTTGCGCGCGCGCAATTGCACTGCTAGTAATGGCAGTCATAGTTTACTTTCTTCCTCGGCTAAGACGCGCTCGCAGTACAGAGACTTTGTAGATGGAGGCTTAGACTAATGAGAGAAAGAAAATGTGTGAAATGTGGTGCTGTCTTAACTGATGAAGATGTGATGAAAATCCAAAAAGATGATGGTTCATGGGAAGAGATACCACTTTCGATTTGTCCTAAATGCTTTAAAGGGGAAATGCGCAAACTAACGCGCGCAAGGTGATTGAATGGTGACGAGTTACAGAAAATACTTGAAAAATCAAACATTTCCTGGCATGACTGAAATGGAAACTGACCAGATGAAAGGGTCATCTCTCCCTCCAATTCAGAAGCCGTATCCAGAAAATGCAAGTCTCATTGACCTCATTTCTCCAGAACAGTTTGGCATTGGCAGGACCCCTCTGATAGACGCTATCAGAAATAGAAGAAGCCGTCGCAAATTCAAAGAGAAACCACTCACCCTTGAAGAGCTATCATTTTTACTGTGGGCTACCCAAGGCGTCCAGAAACTGATACGAAATGGGTTAATCACTCTACGCACTGTTCCCTCTGGTGGTGCAATGCATCCTTTTGAAACTTATTTGCTTATCAATTCGGTGAACAGTGTGAGACATGGTTTGTATCGATATTTAGCTTTGGAGCACAAGCTGTATAAGTTATTGTGTGATGATGTTGATCTACCTGCGAAAATCAATGAAGCCTGCAATGGTCAGAACTTCATTGGCAAAAGTGCAGTGGTTTTCATTTGGAGTGTAAGACCATATAGGACAGAATACCGATATGGAGAGGACTCGCTCAAGGACATATTGATTAGTGTTGGACACATATGTCAGAACCTATACCTTGCTTGTGAATCCATAGGAGCTGGTACATGTGCAATAATAGCTTACAACCAAAGATTGTTGGATAATTTCATCGGTGTTGATGGAAACGATGAGATAGCATTGTATCTAGCTCCGGTTGGGAAAGTTCAATAGTACCCATAATCTGGCGCGCGCAACTTACCTAGCTATGTGTGTTTTAATTACCCATATGGAGTTAGTCGAAACAAAAAGTTATGAATATCATATAAGATAATGCGCACTTTAACAAATCTTACCTCTTTTATCTCAGCTCTTTTTTTGGCACAATTTCATGAAGCTTCTGTATGTGTTCTTTGTGGTTATATATCCACATGTTATTTTTGAAGAGCTCGTATGAAATTGTCTGTGCAGCCTTTCTAGAGAAGTCCTCAACTGAATAATCATAACTTCTCATCAAACCGCTTCGGATTAATTTTGATAAGGTGTCCGTAAAATCTCTAAATTCCCGTCTAGGAAGATATATTTGAACAAATAATGCATGCTTTCCAAGGATTTTTCCTACATTACGCACGAAAGGTTTGTTTATGAGTGAAAGAGCAAATTTTGCCATATCTCTGTCATCATAAAAGTCGAATCTGAAGCAGTAATGATCAGAGGAATCATCAAAATACGGTAACAAAACCGTATAACCCTCTATAAGACCCCTTGCAACCACATGGTTCCTATAATGATATCGCACTGCTTGTGGAGATACTCCCAGCAATTTCGCTATGTCAGTCAATCTGCATTCTGCATTCTTTTCTAACTCTTTCAAAATAATGATATCGATGTAGTCTGCCTTCTGTGGATAACTCACGGATTCAATTAGAGTATTAGGAAGCGATGTTCTCTGACTTTCAATATTCTTAATCCACTGATCCCACTTGAAAACCCATCGCTCAGAATTGTAGTCATACCAATCATCAGTTAGGTTTACTGTTTGTATGCAGGTCGACCAGTATAAATTGATGTTTTGCGCAATGTCTAATATCTCTATTTGCCTGACAAATTGCTCAAATTCTTCTGTGTGGTCTATTGGAATCCCATAAATCCCATAGAAACTTTCAGGTCTGTCGTAACGAGCAACTATGTATAACCAATAATCGTTTGCTTTCAACGATTCCCAAAGCAATCTTTCATACCCGGGGGTTGCCTTAGCGAAAACGAAAGCCTTCTTGAGACCGATAAAAGTGTGATAAGTATTTGCTCGAGTAAACACAGAAAAAAGGGATTTTGAGCGTTTCCGTAGATGCTTCATTCTGTCCCAGATTGTTGCCACTGGCACATCTATTTCCCTAGCAATCTTACTTACACTTCTTGGACCATGAATTCCTAGGGCTTCTAAGATTTTTATGTCGAATGAATCAAGCCGTCTTCGCATCTCCCAGTTTCCTCCCTGTACGCACATAGTTAGTGTTTTACTGGTGCTCTCAATTACTTCTACAAATTGTGTTAAAGGTTTTGGCTAGGGCCAGCCGTCTGTAGGATCCCCCATCCGTGGTTCAGTTCTATTTGTCACAAGGTGTCCAGTATTCACTGCGTAGGTGAATGCTTCGATGCTCCTTTTTTCCATTGAATTCAACGTAGCAGTACCAGTAACGAAGACTATTGAAGCGCTCAAAACACAAAGCAAAGCGATGAACAAAAATTTCCAGTTCAATTAGCATCACCTCCATTTAACTTTTTTACGGAGAATATAGGTTTTTGCCGCAAAAACATTTAATACCTATGAAGAACCAATTCATAGAACTATTACTTATCTGTGGTCAGAGTCGGTGTTCACTTTGGAGTCAGAAATTGGAGATGAAATTAAATGCAGGCTGTTTAGGGATTTCTTGGATGTTATCATTTTGCGCAGATTGGCTAGAGGGCGTCCTTTAGGGGGGTCTGACTTCACTACGGTAATCAACTACGATTTTGGTCTGATGATTAGTGCAGAAACGGTCTATGCCACATTATATTCAATGGAAAGAAGCGGCTTGATAGTGAGTGCGTTGGAAGGAAGAAAAAAGGTTTTCCTGTTAACCGATAAGGGAAAAGAGACTATCAAAGTCATTTCAAGCGTAAGAGATAAGATCATGGGATGGATGTCAAATCTTTTATGATTGTCTAAGTGGATCTTGGTCTATGTGAGTCATACGTCTACACAAAAAAAAGGGGGGAGTTTGCGGGAGATATCTCCATGGCATTGCTGTTATGACCTTATTTATGATCTGGTAGGTAAGAGTTCGTTTTCAAAATGTAAGGGGTCATTAAAGCCTGAAGGGACTTATGTTACAACTGCGTTTGGTCTTAGACCTATTCTCCGAAAGTTTTGGACTTCACTGACCAGCAGTAAAAAAATGATTCCGTTTCTGGAGAAACTTAGCAAGGAATATCTAATTTGCCTCAAAGATCTTATCGAGGCCGGGAAAGTGACATCTGTGATAGATAGGCGTTATCCATTGAATGAAATTGCAGAAGCTCATAGATATGTCGAAAAAGAACATGCAAGGGGAAAAGTAATAATTAAGATATGAATGCGCACGCATAGTAGAAAAGGAAAAAGAGATTCAGAGTGAAACAGTTCTAGGTTTCCAAGTCTTCCTTTCATTCCTTAAATACTTAGCAAACAGATATGCTTCTTCATTGATTAGAGTTTCAATCTTTTTCCTTCCATGCTTCATTCTAGGCATCTTCACCTTACTCTGAAACTATAGGTTTCAGCCTTCTAGTGGAGTCTCTTGTCTTTAAATCGTTCAGATACTCTCTTTCACCCTTCCTATTACTCGCGCATGCATCAGCTAAAGAAATAAAACTCACTCAACTTTGCAAATACAAGTGAATATTTAAGAGTTGCATCTTTACTTATGAACACTCCAAGGCACGAGTGTCCCAGTCATGCAAGTTCTCCAGTCCTTCAGAGACATATTCCATAAAAGACACAACATTGCAAAAACTTGGAAAAACCAACACAAACGTCCTGTCATAGGTTGGAACAGCACCTATACCCCTGAAGAAATCATCCGTTCCATAAACGCTTTGCCAATACGAATTTTAGGAAGCATGGAATCCACAACCACCCAAGCAGACGCTTACTTACCACGCAACGCATGCTCCTTCGCCCGTAGCACTCTTGACCTCGCTCTCAAAAGCGATTACGCTTACTTAGACGGGTTAGTCACCAGCAACAGTTGCGACAACTTCGGCAAAACCTACGACCTCTGGAGACACTACACAAAAATCCCCTACTTCCACTTCATAAACACCCCCCACACAAACACCCCAAAGTCTCACCAATTCTTCTATGACGAACTCACTCGCTTCAAAGAATCCCTAGAAAAAACCTTCAACGCCCAGATAACCAACAAAACCCTACAAAACACAATCCGGGTCTACAACGAAAACCGAACTCTCCTAAAAAAAGTCTATGACCTCCGCAAAAAAGACCCACCCATCATCACCGGAACAGAAACCCTAGAAATCATCCTCTCCAGCATGCTAACCACTAAACAGAAGCATAACAAACTCCTAAAACAACTCCTAAAAGAAATCCCAAACCGCCCAGACCCAACAAAACCAGCCGTACGCCTCCTAATCACAGGAAGCATAATGGACACAACAGACCTACTCCAAATCGTAGAAACAGTCGGCGGAATCACAGTAACAGACGACCTATGCACAGGAACAAGATACTTCTGGAATCCCGTCAGCGCAGACAAAGACCCCATAAAAGCCATCTCCAAACGCTACCTAAACAAAATCCCATCCCCCTTCATGTACGACCGCCAAAAAGAAAGACTCAACCACATAAAACAACTCATAAAAGACTATAAAGTCGAAGCCGTCATCCAGTTTCTCCTAAAATTCTGTGACACCCACATGTTCGACTCCCCCCTCCTAACAGAAGAACTCAAAGCAGAAGATATACCAGTCCTAAACATCGAATATGAACACACCCGAAGCGGAATAGCCCCAATAAAAACACGCATCGAAGCCTTCATAGAGATGGTAAAAGGAGTCCCATAAGCCATGACAACAAGACTACAAACCCTAGAAGGCTTCTACCAAAACCACATACAACCCTACTACCAAAACGCCCACCAAGCACAACAACAAGGCAAACCCGTCGCCTACGTAGCCTCAACCTTCCCAGTCGAAATCCTCCAAGCCATGAACATCACCCCCATATGGCCAGAAAACTACGCCTCTGTATGCGCCGCAAGACAAGTCTCCGTACGATTAGCGGAAATAGCGGAGAGACACGACTACTCCAGAGACCTCTGCAGCTACGCGAGAGCCACAATCGGCTCCATACTAACAAAAGAAAAAGACATCCTTCCAGAAGGAGGCATGCCAAAACCAACATTTCTAGTTGCATCAACAGCAGCCTGTGACACCCATCTGAAATGGTTCCAAGTCCTCAGCCACCACCTAAAGCGTCCACTGTTCCTTTTAGACATACCCTATAACAGTAGTGGTGCAGACGCAGAAAACCTCCCAAAACACCTCATACAACACTACATCTCGCAACTGGAAGAACTAATCCCCTTCCTAGAAAAACAGACTGACACCCGATTAGACAAAAACAAACTACGAAAAGCCATAACGCTGTCAAACCGCACAAGCAACCTCTGGCTAGAAATACAAGACTACAGAAAACATATCCCCACACCCATGGGAGCCAGAGACGCCTTCTCAGCCGTCTTCTTCATGCTCTGTATACCCGCCACCCAAACAGCAATTGATTTCTATGAAAAACTCCGAGACGAACTCAAAGAACGAACAAAAAATGACATAGGTAAAATCCTGAACGAACGCTATAGGCTGATATGGGACAATCTGCCCATGTGGTTCAACCTAAAATTCTTCAACTACCTAAACAGCCTAGGCGCAGTCACCGTCGCCGAAACCTTCTCCCACGTCTGGACAGGAAGCCTAAACCCCCAGAAACCCCTAGAAAGCCTAGCTAAGAAGTATCTCCCAAACTTCGCCAATTGTGGCATCGAAAGAAGAATCGACCTCATCCTCAACCTTGCAAAGGACTTCCACGCAAATGGAATAATCCTTCCAACCAACTGGGGATGCAGAATGATGTCCATAGGAGAAACCATCGTAAAAGAAGAAATATACAAGAAACTTGGGGTACCGAGTCTCATTCTTGATGTGGATTCGTCTGACTGGAGGAACTACGATGAGACACAGGTTAAGAGAAAAGTTGAGGGGTTCATCGAAATACTAAGTAGAAAAGACTAACTTTCATAAGGCTAAGTATAGCGTTCTCGCAGTTTCCTATGCACAATCTTCCCAGTCGAAGTCCTTGGCATCTCAGTCTCCGAAATAAAATCCACCGACTTCGGCTTCTTATACCCAGCCATCTTATCCCTACACCAATCAATAATCTCCTTCTCAGCGACAAACTCACCCCCTCTCAAAATCACAACCGCCTTCACCGCTTCCCCCCAAACATCATCTGGCACACCAATCACCGCAACATCAAAAACCTTTGGATGCCTAGATATAATCTCCTCAACCTCAGAGGGATAAACATGCTCCCCACCAGTGATAATCATATTGTCTTTTCTATCAACAATATAGTAGTATCCTTCTTCATCACGTTTCACCATATCCCGCGCAGTAAAAAGATCACCCCTAAAAGACTCCCTAGTCTTCTCAGGCAACTTATAATATTCATCAAATAGCATCGGTCCCTTCGAATACAACTCTCCAACCTCGCCCACGCCCACCTCATTTCCCTTCTCATCGAGAAGTTTTATCACATCTGTTCCGAGACATTCCCGCCCCATTGACCCTAACTTCCTCAACTGATCATCAGGCTTGAGAATCGTCACCATACCTGCTTCCGTAGACCCATAAGCCTCATACAACTCAACACCTGGAAAACATTTGAGTATCCCCTTTTTGATGTGACTCCGCACAGGAGCGGAAGAACACAAGAGTTTACGTACAGAACTCACTTCATACTTTTTCCTCACATCCTCCGGAACGTTCAATATCAGGTTATAATGGGTCGGTATCAAAGAGGTGAAGGTTATCTTCTCATCAGCCATTACCCTCAGAAGTTCAACAGGATCAAAACCCTTATCCCGCCCCACAAAAAGAGACGCACCAATATACAAAAACAAGGGACCATAAAAAGTGGAATTCACATGATAAAGAGGCATAATAATCATCCCATAATCCTTCTCAGAGAAGCCGTATTCCACAGCATTAATCAAATAAAAGGCAATATACGACTCGTGAGAGCGAACAACCCCCTTCGGTATGCCCGTAGTTCCAGAAGTATATATCTGAAGCCAAGTATCCTTAGCACCAACCTTCACATCAGGCTTACTGTTTGAAGCCTCAGCAATAAGACTTTCATAGTTAACATACCCTTCTGGAGTTTCCCGCCCCACAACAATATAATTATCGTCCTTGACTTTCTTGAGGTTCGAACGAATCGAATTAACAGTATCCACAAAATCCTCGCCTATTATCATGACCTTCGCGTCAGAATTATCGACGACATATTCGATTTCTTTCCCGACAAAACGCCAACTAATTGAAACACCCACCAAGCCTGTTTTTGCAAGAGCACAGATTGTCTCTATGAATTCCATACAGTTGTAAAGCAGAATCGCAACTCTGTCTCCTTTACGAAGCCCCATACCCAACAGAACATCAGCCAACCTATTAGTTCTCGACTCCAGTTCCTGATATGTTCGTGTCTTTCCATGCCAATCCTTGACAGCCAATTTCCCAGGATGATTCTTTGCATGTACTCCCAAAATTTGACCCAGATTTAACGAAACCATTTTTCTTAACCCTCTCAACTGAATCTCAAGACGAATACAATAGTTCAACAGAGATTTTAAAATTACCTTTCTCTTCACCACTTTCTTGGCACCATGAGAAATTATTATATTTGGCACATTATCTTATTCAGATACCTTATCAAAGTGAGGAATCCATGATGGAAATAAAGAAAATTGCAGTTTTGGGAGCTGGATTAATGGGTCATGGAATCGCCCAAGTCTCAGCTCAAATCGGAAAGTACGAGGTTAATCTTAGAGACATAAAACAAGAATTCATAGATTCAGGAATAGGGATGATAAAAGGAAGTCTGCAAAAATTCGTCTCGAAAGGAATGCTTTCAGAGAAAGAGATGCAGGAAACTCTCAACAGAATCCACCCAATGATTGACCTGAAGAAGGCAGTCGCAGATGCAGACCTTGTAATAGAGGCTGTTCCCGAGAATGTTGACCTCAAGAAGAGTGTATGGGTAGAAGTTGACAAATACGCCAAGAAAGGAGCGGTGTTTGCTTCGAATACTTCTTCTATCAGCATCACGGAGATTGCATCAGCCACACATAGGCCAGAAAAATTCTGTGGCATGCACTTCTTCAATCCTCCACAACTGATGAGGCTGGTGGAGATTATTCGGGGAGCCAAAACCACAGATGAAACCGTCAAGACTATTGTCGATGTTTCTCAAAAGATGGGAAAAGAAACGGTTATTGTCAAAAAGGATTCTCCTGGGTTCATTGTAAATAGGATTCTAATTCCCGCCTTGAATGAAGCCTTCTACCTAGTATGGGAAGGAGTAGCAGAAAAAGAAGACATTGACAAGGCCATAAAACTTGGATTAAACTGGCCTATGGGACCTTTGACTCTGGTGGACTATCTTGGGATAGATACCACCTTAGCCATAGCGGAACTTCTCAAAAGCGAAATAGACCCAAAATACAGACCATGCCCATTAATGAGACAGATGACAAGAGCCGGTCTCTTAGGCAGAAAAACTGGAAAAGGCTTCTACGACTGGACCCAAAAGAAATAGATGGAGGGAATCCAATGGAATTTGAAAACACTTTATATGAAAAAAGCGAAGGTATAGCAACAATAACAATCAATCGCCCAGAAGCACTGAACGCCCTAAACAAGCAAGCTGTTCAAGAAATCTCATCGAGACTGGATGACGCAGAAAAAGACGAAACCGTGAAAGTCATAGTCATCACAGGAGCTGGAGACCGAGGATTTTGCGTAGGACTCGACCTCAAAGCAGTTAAAGGTATTAACGCAGTAGACGGGATGAATCTTTCTCTGCTCGGACAGAGATTAACCAAAAAAATAGAAGAACTTACGAAGCCGGTGATAGCTGCAATAAACGGCTACGCTCTAGGAGGTGGTCTGGAGCTGGCTATGTCTTGCGATCTAAGGATAGCTTCGGAAAATGCAAGAGTAGGACAGACCGAGTTAAACGTGGGGCTGATTCCAGGCTGGGGAGGAACTCAACGTCTTCCACGACTTGTGGGCATAGGGATAGCCAAGGAAATGATTTTTACGGGTAAAATGATTGATGCAAAGACTGCTGAGAAGCTGGGTTTGTTGAACAAGGTTGTGCCATCAGATAAGTTGAAGTCAACTGTTAAGGAAGCCGCCGCTGAACTCATGACTAAGCCGCCTGTGGGCATCCAGCTGGTTAAGCAATTGATAAACAGCAGCATTGAAATTGACTTGAAAAGAGGACTTGTGCAAGAAGCACAGGCTTTCGGTGTCCTTGCCGCCACTGAAGACTTTGATGAGGGCGTTGCCGCTTTCATAGAGAAAAGAAAGCCGAAGTTTAAAGGAAAATAGTAGCCTTTCTCCGATTCTATAAAAACTTCTCTTAAAAGAAAGCCTTAACTAAGCAGTTTATTACTGTAGAGTTTCAGCTGAGGTGTGTTGATGAGGAAAGTCGCAATTATTGGTGGAGGAGCAACTCGCTGCGGAAAGCGAGAAGCTACTTGGAGAGAACTAGTGCAAGAAGCAGGAAAAGAGATGTTTGAAAACGTCGACAACATATCTCCAAAAAACATCGAAGCCCTCCTAGTTGGAGCAGCTCAACCAGAAAGATTCGTGTTTCAAGTTCACGTGGCGCCAATGGTCGCCGAATATCTCGGCATAACTCCAAAAAAAGTAATTGCAACAACCGAACTCATGTGTGCATCAGGTCAAGCCGCCATAAGATATGCTTGGGCTTGCATAGCAAGTGGCATGGTTGATGTGGCTGTTGCGTTTGGTGTGGAAAAGATGTATATGCCAGATATGGCTGAAGCCCAAACCAACATGACTTGTGTGCTTGATCGAGAATGGGATGGGGTAAATGGGCTGTCAGCTCCTCCTTTCTTTGCCATGACCGCTCAGAGGCATATGCTTGAGTATGGGACAACAAAGGAGCAGATGGCACTTGTCTCAGTGAAGAATCATCACTATTCAACAATGAATCCTCTTGCCCAGTTTCAGAAGGAGGTCACTGTTGAAAGTGTTCTTAAATCTCCTATGGTGGCGCCTCCACTCAGTTTGTTTGACTGTTCCGGTATAACCGACGGAGCCGCTGGAGTTATTATGGTTCCTGCTGAGAGTGCCAAAAAGTATACGGATACGCCCATGTATCTTATTGGGTCTGGACAAGCCAGTATAGGCAATGTTGTAAACAATCTTGCTAGTATAACTGAATGGGTTCCACTCAAGTTAGCTGTTGAAGAAACCGTTAGGACAGCAAAAATCACGTTGAAGGACATAGACATTGCGGAACTGCACGACTGCTTCACGATATCTGAAATCATGGAATACGAAGCCTTCGGCTGGGCTAAAAAGGGTGAAGGTGGAAAGTTCATTAAAAATGGGGAGCCATACATAGGTGGAACAATAGCTGTTAATCCCAGAGGAGGATTACTCGGTTGTGGCCATCCCTTAGGTGCCACCGCAATTCTCCAAGCCCTCGACGTACTACAACAATTCAGAGGCGAGGTTCCGAAGGGAAGATACGTTAGCGACGCAGAAATTGCCGTCACACATAACCTCAGTGGCGCTGCCAATGTTCATAGCTTACTGGCATACTCGAGGAATTGAAGATGAAGAAAATAAGAATCGAGAAAATAAAGCGAAAAGAAACGATAAAGCTCCCATACATGCTGGACTTTTATCCGTTGGAAGACGAGAAGAATACCAGAATCAGCCAGTTCTTCGGCAAATTGAGAGAAGGCCATTTAACAACGACTAAATGTAAGAAGTGTGGTAAGGTTTTGTGGCCTCCAAGAATTGTTTGTTCCAGTTGTTTCTCGGATGATCTGGAGTGGATTGATTTGGGGACTGAAGGTGAACTCTATGCCTTTACAGAGATGAGACTTGGCGCGCCCTTAGGCTTTGAGGAGGATGTGCCCTTCTGCATTGGCATCGTGAAGATAAGTGGGCTTTCAATATCTGCTCGAATAGACAACGCAAAATACGAAGACCTTAAGATAGGGCAAAAGGTTCAGTTGAAGGTTGTTGAACTTGATGATGGCAGGGTTTTCTATAGATTCGATGCGGTTAAGTGACGACTTTGAACAAGGAGAATGTTTATAAAAAAGGTGCAAAAGCGTTAGTGAGTAAGGTCAAGGCATCTCCAGACTTGAAAGGTTCCATTAGGAAAGCTGTAGATTTGATAGGTGGTCTGGAAAAAGTTGTTTCCAGCGGAGACAGGGTAATTGTAAAGCCAAACTTCAACAGCGACGACCCTTTTCCGGCTTCGAGTGATCCTGAATTTGTGAAGGCTGCTGTTTCTCTGTTGTATGATGCTGGTGCTTCTCAAGTTGTAATCATCGAGAGTTCTGGAATGCCTTGGCTCCCTACAAGAAATGTCTTGGATAAGATGGGCATGTTAAAAGCAGCCAAAGAATGTGGCGCTGAACTGAGGGTTCTTGACGGCAGAGAGTGGGTTGACATCGAAATTGAAGGAAAACATTGGAAGAAAGTTTCGATAGCGAAGGACGCCCTTGAAGAAAACGCCAAGTTTGTCTGGCTTCCATGCATGAAAACACATAGATATGCAAGCTTTTCTCTTAGCCTAAAGTTGGCAGTAGGTATTCTAGATTTTAAGCAGAGAAGAGACCTACACTCCGCATTTCTGGAAGAGAAGATTGCTGAACTCAACTTGGTTGTTCATCCAGACCTCATCATAATGGATGGAAGAAGATGTTTCGTGACTGGCGGACCCGATAAGGGATTGGTGGAAGAGCCGAATGTCATTCTTGCCAGCGGAGACCGCATTGCTATAGATGTTGAGGCATTAAAGATTCTCCAGAGTTATAAAGCAGATAACAAACTTGACATGGACCCTTGGGAGTTTCCACAGATTAGGCATGCTGTGGAATTGGGGTTAGGTGTCAAGGGCGAAGATGAGATATCAGTTATTTCTGAATAGAATCTTTCTTCCTTATGTAGATGGTTTTGCATTTATTGCGATCAACTTGAAAACAAGCTTTGCAGGTCTCATTGTCTTTGTTGAACTCGGCTTTTTCTAGACGGACCTCGTAGTCTAACGACTTGTAGAGTTCCACGGCTTCGCTTAGGCGGGGTTCATCTGTTGTGAATTGTTTGACCCAACCCTTCCGTTTTAACTCTTTTTCAATTTTGTTTCTAGAAGGATGCATTTTCAGATTATCTCTCTACAGTTGTGATTATTTTAGTAAAGGTCTTCTTCTAGTCCGAGATTCTGTTCTGGTAATTTCCCATATTTCTTGAGAAATTGCTGAAGGAGTTCGCTCTCTCTCATAGTAAACATCTTTGCCTCTTCAAAAACCAAGTATTTGGCTTTCTCATTAGAAGCCAACTGTTCCTCCAGTTCCTTTCGCATGTTCATGGCTCCCTTTATGTAAATCACCATCTTGTTCTCGTCTAGCAGTTGATAGACGCCTTCTGTCTCAGGAACCAAAGCTATGTTCGGGGCTTCAAGTTTGAGCCACTTCTCTGGTGGCAGAGTAGGCTGAGAAATCTGCAATCTCAAATCGCATCTTAAGCAACGCTTTGCCTCTTCAACCGCCGTTTTCTCATCAAAGCCAAGTTCAACCTCAGCAAAATTCCCGTGACGTTTTTCAACAGAGCGGCTCGGCATCCCCGCACGATGTCTCTCTAAGAAATCTTCTTCTCGCCCAAGCAAGGGATCTGGTTTTTCAGGTGTAACCAGTTCCTCTTCCAGATTTCCGCTTCCGCCCAAACGTTTGTCTATTGCTGAAGCAACCTTCCTTCCAGAAGCAACTGCCTCAACGATCGACGTTGGGCCATTAACGATGTCCCCACACGCAAATACATTTGGGATGTTAGTTTCCATTGCCACTTTGTTAACTTCTATAGTGCCTAAATTAGAAATTTGTAAGGGGTTTTCACCACTGAACTCTGAGATGTCTGAATCTTGTCCTATGGCAAAAATCACCATGTCAGTCTTCACTGTTTTCGTCTCTGATTCATCAAAGGAGGGGTTAAACTTGCCCTCTGAGTCAAACACAGATACGCAACGAACCAGTCCTGCACAAGCAACACAACCATTTTCGCCCATAATCTTGTTGATTCCGTAAGAATTATCGATGGCGATTCCTTCCTCCAAGACTTGCTGAATCTCCCATGGGAAGGCGGGCATCTCTTCATGTGTCTCTAGGCAGGCAACTTGGACCTGTTTCGCACCAAGTCTTAGGGCTGTTAAAGCCACATCCATGGCAACACTGCCGCCGCCAATCACAAGAACCTTCTCTCCCACATTCACGTCTTTTCCGAGTCTAAAATCTCTTAGAAAATCAAGTCCCCCTAAAACTCCATGTAGATCGACGCCTTCAATCCTCAGCTTTCTGCTCAATGGCAAACCAGTGGCGATGAGTATGGCATCATAACCTTTGTCCTTAAGTTCGTTAAGGGCGAAATCCTTTCCAATCAAAGCATTGGTCTTGACTTCTACGCCCAGATTTAAGATGTCTTCTAAATCTCTTTCAAGAATCTCTTCTGGTAAGCGATATTCCTGCGCCCCATATCGCATCATTCCGCCAAGTTTAGGCATGCCCTCAAACATTGTTACTGAGTGTCCAAGCTTGGCTAGGTAATAGGCAGCTGTGAGCCCTGCGGGTCCTGAACCAATTATGGCTGTGCGTTTTCCAGTTTGTGGGGCAGTTTTGACCCTTTGCTTCCACATCTTCGGGTCGTGATCAGTCACGAAACGTTTTAGGGCGCATATTGAGACTGGGTCATCAATTTGTCCACGTCGGCACTTACTTTCGCATGGGCGGGCGCAGGCGTGACCGAGAACCGACGGAAGAGGCACTTTTTCTCTGATGACTGCTGCGGCTTCTGCGTATCGACCTTGGGCTATCAGATAAGTATATCGAGGAACATCTATTTCGGCTGGACACGAAAATTCACATGGGACTAGACTGACTTCTCGTTCGCCCGCTATGATTTCTTTGTCCATTAAGGCGCCGGTGGGACAGACCTCTACACATGCGCCACAAAACTTACAACCTGACTGCTCGAGGGTGGGAGCCACAGTACCCACAAAAACTTCGCCGTCTTTGTAGACGAAACCTAATGCCTCGACGCCTCGAAGGTCTTGGCAGGCTCTCACGCAACGGGTGCAGCCGATGCATATGTTGTAGTCGCGTGTGAATAGGGGTTCATCTTTTATTAATGGAAGGTTTTGAGGCACGTAACGTGGCGTGTCTTCTCTGATCCCTATGTATTCTGCAACCTTCTCTAGTTCGCAATTTCCAAGTTTTGGGCAACAACGCTCTGCCACTGGAACGTTGGTCGGGCATGGTTCTCTTGTGCAACCCTCTTTCTGGGCGCATATTAGACAGGCGTGGGGATGTTTCGCAAGGATGAGCATTAACTTTTCTCGTCTGGCTTCCCGAACTCTTTCTGTATCAGTGTAAACCTTCATCCCTTCCGCAATGAGGGTGTCGCAGGATGGAACCAATTCTGGTTGGCCTTCAACCTCCACCAGGCATAGGTTGCAACCCTCGAACTCTTTCTCTGGCGCATCCCCAACTATCCGCCCGTCACCACGGTAAACCGTGTTGATTGCTTTTGCCTTACGTGGAGGGATCAAGTCTGGGTGGTAGCAAAGGGACGGAATGTAGATATCGTTTTTCCTTGCTTCCTCTAGTATGTTAGAACCTTTGACTGCTTGAATTTCGGTGTCATTGATAAAGAGGGTTACTGTTTCCATAGGTTTCAGCTTCTATAAGCAAACTCTGCGAAAAATGTTCAGAACCTCTACCAGGAGTGACTTACCGCCTTTGGTTTACAAGCGACAACGCAGGGTAACTTTCTCTCTCCGCTTACTGGCTTACAGGGAGCACAGCTGTACTTGATTTTTTTGCGTTGGTCTTCTTTTACTGCTGCCATGTCGCCGCCTTCTATGTCAAATTCGTTGGGAATTATTTCTAGGACGTTATAGGGGCAAGCCTTAACACAGTCGCCGCAACCATCGCACTTGTCGGTGTCTATTATTATGAAGTAGTCGCCTGATCCATCTTTGTAGCCGTAATGTGCCAACATTTCAACCAACTCGTCTAACGTAAACCAATCTGTTTTTCGTAAAGGGCTTTGGCGAATAAGCCTGCTCCTAAGGCCCCAGCCAGAATAGGATCAATATTGGGTTTCAACGCTTTGATGTCTAATAATTTCTCAACTCTTCCAATGATACCAGCATTTTTCGCAACGCCTCCAGTAATGACAAAGTCTTTCTCAACGCCAACACGCATGAGCAAATCTACTATTCTGTTAGCCATAGCAGCATGATAAGCAGCTGCAACTCTCTCTTTTGGCCACCCCCGTCGCAACAGTGCTAAAGATTCTGCTTTGGCGAAGATAACACACGTGTTACTGACCGGTGGCGGTTCTTCGTCAACACTTAGAGAAACTTTTCCTAGGTCTTGAATGGGAACGCTGATCAAGTCGGCGAAAACCTCTAGACCTCTGCCAGTTCCTGCCGCACATTTATCATTCATCAGGAAAGATAGGACTTTTCCTTTTTCGTCGCATCGGATTGCTTTACAGTCTTGTCCTCCGATGTCGAGGACAGTTCTAACAGTTGGACCGTATATGTAGTGGGCTCCTCTGGCATGGCAGGCTATTTCTGTTATAGTTCTTTTGGCGAAGGGAACATTTACTCTTCCATAACCGGTTCCTACAACATAGTGTAGGTTATCAGGTTGTAACCCTGTCTCTTCTAAAGCCCAGTTCACCACCTTAACTGCAGTCGCTTCACTGATCCCACCAGTTCTCATTGCAGAATAGGCGTAGAGTTCACCATCAAGCAGTACCGCAGCTTTACTGCCTACAGATCCTACATCAACACCTGCGGTTATGATCTTTGCGTTGTGCCAGTCTTTGTCAGGCACTGTGTGGCGGTATTCTGGCCATCTCCAATACTCTTGAGATTTTATTTCAGACATTCTTCATCACTCCTTAGATTCAGAGGCTATCATTGCAGCACCTACTGCACCTACATATTCTGGGCACTCAGGAACTATTACGTCGGTATTCAACTCCTTCTTCAAGGGTGGTAGAAAGCCTGGGTTTAACGCAACTCCACCTATCAAGACGACATCCCTTTCCACGCCGACTCTGAGAACCATTGAACTTATTCTGCTGGCGATGGCGTCGTGGATGGCTCTGGATATGTCTTCTTTCGATACTTTGGAGTGAATAAGCGTCACAACCTCTGATTCGGCAAAAACACAACATTGGGCATTCATAGGTATCACTTGCGTGGATTTAAGAGCTAAAGGACCCATATCTTCAACTTTGACTTCAAGTGCTCTAGCCATGGCTTCCACAAAAGTTCCAGCACCAGCAGCACATCTTTCGTTTATTACGAAGTCCTTTACTATCCCGTTTGGACCAACCTTAACTCCTCTTCCTTCCTCTGCCCCAACATCTATAACCGTCTTTACTGTAGGGATTAAGTGAAAAGCTCCTTTTGCATCAGCCACTACTACGGAAACCACTTCTTCGGCGTTTATTGGAGGCTTACCATGGACAGCTTCTCTACCCATTCCAGTGGCAACAATTTTTTCAATGTCATTTCGTGAAAGCCCAGTTTTCTTTAAAGTGGTTTCAAAGGGGTCAATTGTTGATTTCAAAACGTCAAATCCGACAAGAGCCTTCGCCCGCTCTAAAACCCCTCCGTCTTTTAGGATGACAACCTTTACGAATTTGGCTCCTACATCTATACCAGCTGTTATCATACACCTACCTCCTCCATCATTCCTTCAATTTTTTTAATCCCATGCTCTCAAAAAAGGCGGTGAGACGTGCCATAGTTCCAGCAAAGTCAAACTCTCTTTCGTCGCCCATGTTACCTTCGAAGGGAAAGACTGGAATGCCAGCATCAAGTAAGCCGAGACGGTTCTCCGCTATGTGTACGCTTAATCCTTCGCAACCTCGATTATAATGCAGTAGCACGGCATTAACCTTCCATTGATCAACGATCTCTTTCATCATCTGGGTTTTGAGTTCAGGCCTATAGAAATGGGCCCACTCGGGTTTGTGTAGAGTCCATTCCACTATTGCTCTTAAGGCTTCCTCTCTGGTTTGAGGCTTCTTTTCCGGCAAGGTTTTTGGAGCCCATGTGCCATCTGATTTGAACTCCCACATTCCGATTAAGCCGAAGGTGTAGAGGGAGCCCAAGGAAACAACTCCATATTTTTCCATTTCTCTGAACACTTTTAGGAAGCCCCATGGGGGTTGGGTGTCTGTTATCACTCTGAATCTTTCGTAAGGTGTAGCTGCGATTCCTCTGTTGGCTCTGTCTTTGACCTCATCTCTCAGTGTCTCATAGAAGGCGACGCATTCGGGTCTGTGCTTTATTAGAGTGGCCATTACGTACAGAGAGTACATGGATTTCTCGTCTAAGGGTGCTGGAATGGCTTTGTTGAGACTGCAGATTTCTGCCCACAAGGACGTAGCCTTAATTTCGTTCCAAACGGCGTCACAAAGAAGTTTGTCGTTGTATTCTCTGCCTGTCACCTTTTCAAGCCAGTCGATGCCATCGTTCAATTGTTGGATGATATAATTTACCTTGTAGTCTTCTATCTTTTCGTTGGGACCGGCATATCCTACTGAGACATCTACGCAGTACATGGGAACGTCTTTTCCCTTCTTCTTCTCAAGCCACTTCACCACTTGATACCATTTGCCATGACTGCAGCAGATGTGATCTTGCCATATGAAGTCTGGAATCGGGGCTCCTTCAACAACCGTTCCATCCGTCAGTACATGCTTGTCTAGTAAAATTGCTCCCCAATAGTTCCTCATGTAGGCGCACAACGTTCGTGGAAAACCTGCTGCCTCTACCGCATCGTGGCACTGGGCAGCAAAATCCTTGAAGAAGGCTATCGTTGCTCCATAAGGCTCGCCTGTTATACAGTAAACGTCTTCACCGAGGCCTGCTGGTATTGAACTGAAGGTCCAAGCTCCTCCTGCCCATCGTATTCCGCCTTTCTCATGGGCCCTCAGATAATCGTCGTAGTAACTCTTTCTCAGATTTTTTCCTTCATTCCAGCATTTTAAGAGTTCTGTTGGATATTTTTTGATTTCTGTCATTTTTTCACCTCAAAATAACTCTTCAAGCCCAGTCAGCGTCTCTAAGAAAGCTTCAACGCGGGTTCTGAATTGACCCCAGGGCACTGTTACATCGAATTCTAAAGGGTATGTGGGCACCCCAATATCTTTTAGGGATTCTCTAAGGGGTGGAACCTCAATTCCATGGGGGTCACAGAACTTGTTTTGTATGACAAGGGCTCCTTGAGCCTTAAATTGCTTTGCCAAGTTAACAGCGTGTTGGATTCTGGTGAATTTGGGCCAGTCTTTGCTTGGACAAGGCACCCTGTGAATGTAACGTGTCGCAATTGCCAACAGCCTATCCTCACTGGGAACAACATCATCCCATAAATATCTGCTTCCCGTACAGTGTTCGTCGATTACGAAGGTTGCGCCCAAATCTTCCACGTTTTTCATGAACAATCTGTCGTCGTCTTCGCTGCCGATTATCATCAACCGAACCCCTAGGTTGCGGTTTAATTTTCGATTTGGGAGTTCCCGTAACAGTTGTTCGAGAAGTTTGCTGTGCTCTTCCTTGTCGGTCATCTGGCTTGAGAGGACCATCTCCATAACTTCAAGACCCGTTATCTTCGGATTGTCCAGCTTCCTATACTCATAGACTCTCCGCATTAGTTCCCTGTTTCTGTTAAGGATCTTTATTCCTCTGTCCAAATCCTCATTCGTGATTTTTTTGCCTGTCCACTTTTCTAGAGATCGTTTGAATTTGGCTAGTTCTTGGGTTAAAAATGGGACCGCGTGGGGTGTTTGGATACCGTGAGGTACGTGTATCCAATGTGTGTAGTCGATAGGTATGTGTAGTCGCCAAGCATTGAACGCCTGCCTCAAATGTAGACAAGATTGCCCCTCAACAATTCCGTCCAGATAATCAAATTTCCCCTTAAGACCTTGGGCTAAACAATCACGACAAAGATGACAGAACATAGCGAAAATGTAGGGCTCAGTTACCGTCGGTGGCTCATGGCTGCCAAGAATTCGGACCGGCAGTATGTTGGTGGCGTAGAGTATTTCTTCGGGTACGTATGTGCAGAAGTAGCCTACGATCTTGTTTCCTGTTCTTTCCTTCCAAGCCTTAGCATACTTATGGCGATTGTCTATCCATTCTCTGAATGTTTCAAACGCTTCTTCGACCATCAAAGTCTCCTCGTTCCTATATAATTTTCTTCTGACAAATATAAATCCATGCAAATTTATATTTATAACTCTTACCCAAAAACACACACAGGGGTCCAGTGGCTCATTGCAAATT
>Ga0209635_10000966_pt1 | contig 20880 bp, 23 predicted proteins | sample DeeMarSWOR230_32_FD_187463 | JGI IMG/M metagenome (GOLD analysis project Ga0209635, IMG submission 187463) | Marine sediment microbial communities from White Oak River estuary, North Carolina - WOR-2-30_32 (SPAdes) (version 2) | ecosystem: Environmental > Aquatic > Marine > Intertidal zone >...
CAAGTAGTCTGTCTTTAATGTCTCTGAGCATGTCAAGACCAGAAGGGTCATGGTCACCAATATAAAGAATTGTGCCGCCTTGTCCATTTATCTCGAATCTATTATAAGCATCATGCATAGCGGTACAGCTTGAATATCCACGATTGACCATCAGCCTGATATGATATTCTTCTGTGACACGGGAAAGCACATTGCTCAGGGCATCTTTTTCACACCAAACTTCAATATAGATTTCTTGCCCCTTCTGCCTGTTGAGTCTGTATTGCTCAACTGTGTCATTCAGGGCATCTGCAATGTTTCTAACAGAATAAGGTATTCTTGGCACTCTGATTCTGTCTTCAATTGCATCCCAATCCACAACCCCTGCCATTCTGCCTTTGGTAAGCAGTGTGCCGAGTTTGTTATATTCAGCCTTTTTGTTTGGAATCATATCGCGGCTGACAAGCTGATAATAAAGTTGCCTGAGTGTCAAAGCATAGCCCTGCTCAGCATATTCTTCAATGATTTCATTGACTTCGTGCAACCTGGCAATATTCTTTTTGCTCAGATGCAAGTCATCTCTATAAGCTATTTTCATGGCTCATCCCCTTTCACTAAAAAAAACAGCCCCCTGCACAGTTCCTTTGGAAAGAATCCGGCTGAAACGGAAACTTCGGGAAGGGAACGGCAAGGGGCTGCTGCTTATTTGTCACTAAAATATTTATCGCGCAAAGCTGCCAGGGCTTCTTTCGCAAATTCAAAAAGCTCTGTTTCTCTTTTGCCAAGTTTTCTGACAATACCGATTTTCTCATAATACTCAACAACTTTTTCAAGAGCATCATGAGCCAATTCAATTGCTTCCATCCTGCCCCCTTTCTGAAAAGAAAAAAGGCTGAAACAGAGTTTCTTGGTGAGTCAAGAATCTTTCTGAAGGTTGATTTGCTCATCGTCATCTCCGTTTCAGCCATCCAGATTTTACCATCCTGGTCATCAGGGGCAAGAGAAAAACCAGAAAAATGCAATTTTTTTTCAACTTTTTTTAAGCCATCAACTGTGCTGTAAAACCGGCATGTCCTCGGCGGCTCTTTGTGCAGCATTTTGCTGACATCAGAGAAATGCTCCAAAAAGACAGTTTTTACCCATTTCGACAACTTAACCCCCAAAAGGGGGTTTTTCAGAATTAATCAATTATGCTGAATAAATACAATTTATTTTTAAGTGCCTTATACATAAGCAGTTAAAATTAAATTCGGCTTTTACATAATAATTCAAAACAGGGGTTTTTCAGAATTAACAGGCTCGAAAACCCCTTAATTTAACATTTAATCAGGTTGAACAGGGGGGTTTTCAATCGTTTTTCAGAATTAATCAGAATTTTACAAGTGACCATATATCAAGCACTTACAAAATCCAGCTTCTAAACGGCACAATTTCCATAGATAAGATTAGATTTGACTTGAGATGAGTATTTAGAAAGTTTATTCTTACAATACATCTGGCTTTAGCACTGAAAAATTCATCGGAATAAATGCTCTTTTCGCTTCGCTCCTTTCAAGAAAAAAACAGAGGCAAAGAGAATCAATCCTAAAAATTAAGGCTTGACATTCTCTTTGCTTCTTGTAAACTCTGACAAAACAATCTTTCATGCTCAACCATAACACAGGTGAAGGCGATGAAAGTCAAGGATAAAGACAACGCAAGCGAATCTTCAGAGCAGGATTATATTGAGCCGCACCACCCAGAATTTGCAGACCTGAGACCTGCTGCACTTGACCCTGATAGAAATCCCGATGGCACTTACAAGAAAGGCCATAGTGGATGTTGGAAGCCAGGCGAATCAGGCAATCCAAATGGCAGACCCCCCAAAGACTCTAAGCCACCCAAACCACCAACACCACGCACAATTTCAGCTTGCATGAAACACATGCTTGACAAACAATGCACAGTCAAAGGTTATAAGCAATTAACTTGGAAAGAAGCTCTTGCAAAGAAGGTCTTGAAGTTTGCGATTGCAGAAGGCAAATCAGGTCTTGTGAAAGAAATTCTTGACCGCACAGAAGGCACTGTTGCACAGCTCCATGAAGTCGAAGCGACAAGCAAGACGGTGCTTACTTTCAAGGTTGCAGAGCCACCACCTGATTTCTTGAAAAACAGAATGAACGGCAAGCTTAACGGGTTGACCGGCAAGGGAATTGAAAACTAATGCCAGGTGTGATGCATTATGCTTATGAGCAAATTGAAGAAAATAAATACAAGGTTTGCAGATTCCCATATAAACTGCAAAGAGACAATTGGATTGCAGCAAAGTCAACCAGAGCAAAGCTGCTGCACAGCACTTTTGGAAATGGGCTTAGATTCGCAGCCAGGAATGTTATGAGAAAAATGAATGCAGATTGTGTAACAGTAACTTACAGACCAAAGAAAGGATGAGCCATGCCTGAAGCCGATATACAAAAGCAAGTTGATGATGCCATTGCTGCAGCAACAAAGCAACCAGCTCAGCCTGTTATAACCGAGCTTGATGGCATCAAAGACAGGGTTAAGCTTTTTAATTCTCAGCTCAAGTTTGCATTGAAACAGGCAAAAGAATCAATCTCAAGAAGTTTGAGAATGCTAAGCTTGCCCCTGGTATTTTCAATAAACACATCAATTGCAGTGGACATCAAAGCCTGCACTAAAAAAGTGGCAAATGAAATCAAAGCTGCATTTGCCGAAAATAACAAAGTTGCTTTTCCCATTGTCCCTGTTGAAGATGAGCCAAAATCTCAGCAGGAATCTGAAAGCATTGACAAGCACTGAAGGTTTGCCTGAAAACGAAATAGAGATTGAGCTGCTGCCAAAGCAGCATGATTTTCTATTTAGCACAGCCACTGAGAAAATGTTGAGTGGTGCATTCGGCTCAGGCAAGTCAAGAATCCTTTGCTATGACGTAGTTAAGCATGCAATGCAACCAGGCAATCTGGTTGGCCTTTTCCGCAAGACCTTGACTTCATTGAAGGCTACAACTCTCAGGGTCTTGCTCAAGAATGACGGAAACTTGCCCCCCGTCTTGCCGGAAGGCAGTTACAAGCACAACAAATCTGAACATACCATTCAAATTTACGATGGCGGCGAAATTATTTATTGCGGATTCGATGACCCCTTGCGTATGGCCTCTATGAATCTTGGCTCGGCATTCATCGATGAAGCCAGGGAAATCACTGAAGAAGAATATGTCATGGTCTTGGGCAGGCTCAGAAACAATGCAGACTTTTGCAGACAGCTTGGCCTTGCCACAAATCCAGATGCCCCCACTCATTTCTTATACAACCGCTTTTTCAAAGAGAAAGACAACAGCAGGGCTGTCTTTCATTCCAAGTCGATTGACAATTTCTTCTTGCCACAAGACTATCTTGACCGGCTTGCAAAATTCACCGGCCAGTATAGAGACCGCTTTGTTCTTGGCAAGTGGGTTGCATTTGAAGGCTTGATATTTGACAACTTCAGCAGAGATGTTCACCTGGTGCATCGTGACATTTCTGAATTCAAGTATTTTGTGATTGGAGTTGATGAAGGCTATCAAGACCCTGCTGTCATGTGCCTGTTTGGAGTTGATGGCGACAGCAGGATGCACTTGCTCAAAGTTTATTACAGGCGCAAGATTTTACAACAGGATTTTGTCAGAGCTGCCAATTATTTTGGCGCAGAATTGATTGCTCGGCTCAGACCAGAAAACCCTATTGAAGCAAGAGATTGGCAGCCACCAGACAGAATCTTTGTAATTGACCCTTCTGCTGCCGGCTTGAAAGCAGCTTTTGAAGAAGCTGGCCTTGACTGTGTTTCTGCAAACAATGCAGTTTTTGAAGGCATTCAGGAAACCAGAGACCGTTTTGCACTTGCCGGTGATGGCAGACCAAGATTGACAGTTGAGCCTGATGGTGAAGGCATTGATGAATGGCTGACCGAAATTGAATCATATCATCGGGGCAAGGATGAGAAACCGGCAAAGGGCATTCTTGACCATGCGATGGATGCAACAAGGTATCCGGCTATGTATCTGAAAGGCGATGCCCCGCCAAGACTTTATTCGCTTGAGAAATCAAAGCGGGAAGATACAGAAACGCCTGCTGAAATTACGGAAGAAAACAGAGAAAATCTTTATGAAAGACAAGAAGCCTGGACATGAAAGGGGTTTATAATGGGGTATCCTGAAGCCACTCAGATTATGTTTTCTGACAGCAGCCCTGCTATTGATGGTGGTGGTGCGTTAAGAGACCATGCGGTTGTTCATACTTCGATTCAGATTGACTTAGATGCAAAGCATAGCCTGGTCAAAGCCACCATTCCAATCAAGAATGGGCTTGACAAGCCAGTTGAAGTCAAGATTTATGGAAGAACTGAAAATGACAGTGATTCTTGGCATCAACTTGGTACGACAATTTCTCTGTTGGCTGCAGGTGTCCATGTCGCAACCTTAACAGACAATTGGCGGTCAATTAAAATGACCGTCGAAGTTACAGGTGGGGCTGCCGCAACAAGCGGGGCTTTTCTTGCCAAATTTATGCCAGTTGTTGAAAGCTAAAAAGCTTTTTGAAAGGTAAAAAAAATGTCAGAGCTGGATGAAGGAATTGGCGGCATTGGCACTCTTGATGAGTCTTATAAAGTTTTCAAGGCCATGTCCGATGAAGTCGATGCCATTGACACTGTGACCACTATTTTGCACGTTGATGGCAATCGTATTGATTTATATACAGAAGAAGGCTCAAGGGGTTATCCCTTTAAGACCATCCAGGCTGCAATTGACGCAGCTTCAAGCCCTGCACTTATCAAAATTGCTCCAGGCTCTTATAATGAACAGTTAACTCTGAAATCCGGTGTCAGCCTTTGGGCAAAGCGAAACACTGTCAATATCACTTATGATTCAGGCGATGTCATCACAAGACCTGATGGGGTTTCAAGCCTTTGGATATACGGGTTGCAGGTTACTGTGACCGGCAATGCCGGCAAAGCGGCGTATAAAGATTTAGGTACAAGCGGATATATACAGATTCATCACTGCTATTTTGGAGCGCAAGGCGCAACTGACTTTGCAATTCATGCAATAGCAGCTAACAATCTTTGGATGTGGCGAACAGATTGTGATGGTGCTGTCAAACTTGATACAGTTGTTGGAAACACATTAGATAAATGTCAAATAGTTGCCGTCAATCAGGCGGGTGTGCCTGCTTTACATATTCTGAATTCAACCAGTGTTATTTATATGCACTCAACAATCAGTCATGCTCATGCTGATGCTGGAAGTGATGCTTTGAAAATTGATGGTGGCTCAGGTCATCAGATTGCTTTGGGAAATTGTATTTCGACAAATCAAAAAGCTTGCTACGTGACTGGTGCAGCTTCAAATATAACTCTTGCCATGACGGGTTTTGTTGGTGGCGCAAAAGACCTTGACCTTGATGCTGGTTGCTCAATTCTCTTTGGCTCTAATATGTATAACCTTGCCAACTGCGACATTGATGCAACTATCACTTATATTCAGCCTTTGGATTTGCGCCATAATATCACTCAGGCTGCAGGAACAACAACAGCCAATCCGCTTGATGATATAATTCTGGCGATACCTGCTGGCGCGAACATGGACATTGATTTGCCTGCAGCAGCTTCAGTTCCTGGTAAAGAATATACAATTACCCATTATCCTGGTGGAACTGCTCATTCAGTTATAGTTGACCCAAGCGGAGCAGAAACAATAAACGGCAAAGCCGATTTTGAGTTACCAAATCCTTATGACATGGTGAAGATAAAATCGGTTTCGGCTCAGTGGATTGTCATTTCTTCGGAGCCGGTCAGGGGTCAATATACTTTCATAGTTGACGGAGTTCTTGCGGTTGCTGATGACCAATGCCCTTATCTGGTTGTGCTGCAGGATTGTTACCTTGAAGAAGCTTATGCAAGAGTAAAGACAGCACCAACAGGGCAAGCCTTGACAATCCAGATTGAAAGAAGCGATGATAATGAAGCAACCTGGGATGAAGTGGTTGCACCTGCTGATTTCCAGATTGCGGCTGCTGCAAAATTTGGCTCAACAACAACCATGCAACTTACCAAACTTAACAAGAACGATATTCTCAGATTCAATATTGACCAGATTGGCTCTGTGATTGCTGGAGCTGACCTTTCGGCTTTTCTGAGAATGATTCCAATGGGAGCTTAATAAATGACTATATATAATACATTTATAAAAAGGGCAGCACAAGCAATTGGAGCAACTCAAGGGGATGTTTGCTTATTTCGTCTTGCAAGTGATGGCTATACTAAACAAGAGAAAAAAGACTTTCTGATTCTTGAAATTGATTGCACTGAACAAGAATTGCAAGCTTTGCGAGATAAGGCAGAGCCTCAAGCCACGTTTTTGAAAAATAATATTGGGCTTCCAGGGCTATCATATGATGAGTGGCTTGTTCAGCAGAATGCTCTACTCAAAGAGGCAAAGAAGTTGCCGTTTTATGGAATGAAAATTGACTTCAATGATTTGGGGCTTGTAGCTGCAAATCTTGACACAATCTTGAATACAGATGATGAAGTTGAGCCGATACAAGTTGACACATCAATTTTGAAGGAAAAAACATAATGGCTGAAAGGCGAGTCCCATCAGTTTATGCCGATATTAAAGCTGCTGTTGCTGCAGCTGTTTCGGGAGCAGATGAAGTCATCTTAGAACAAGCTGGCTCTCCATTTCAGGGTGTGAATAACCGAAATGTTGATTTGGGCGGCAAGGCAATCACAATTAGAGGCGAGACAGGTGACCCTACTGACATTGTTGTTGATTGTGAGAATCTTGGAAGCAATGGCTTTATTTGCACCAGTGGGGAATTGCTGACTACAATTATTAAAGACCTGACGGTTTACAGGGCATATGACACAGCCGGATGGTCTGGTGGAATCCTGATACATTCTGGCTCAAGCCCAACAATCCAAAACGTAATTGTTGACCTTTGTCAGGCTCAATATGACCCGTATGGTTCGGGTGGTGGAATAAATATTCTTCATGCCGGCTCAGACCCATTGATTGAAAATTGCATTCTCAAACATAACAGGGCAAGATATAAAGCTGCAGGTGTCAGAGTTGAAAGTGGTAATCCAAATCCACTTTTTAATAATTGTCTTGTTTACAATAACGGTGATTCACCACCACTGCTTCATGGTGGTGGTTTTTATTTTTCAACTGCAGACGGAACGCTTAGAAACTGTACTATATATAATAATTCTGCTGGTGGTGGTGGTAGTGCTTATGGTGGGGGTGTTTTCTGCGATGGCACTTCTACTGTGACATTGTACGATTGCATTATCTGGGATAATAATGCTGGTGCTGGTGGTGATGAACTCGCAGAAGTAGCAGGTACTATGACATTGAATAACTGTTGCTATCAAAACCTTGCAGGCGATGTATATGGCACTCCAATTTTCAATAACTGCATAACATCGAATCCGCTTCTGGTCAATCCTGGTGCTGCCGATTACCATCTTGAGCATATCGCAGCCGGTCAAGGCTCGGATTCGCCTTGCATTGATGCCGGCTCGGATACGGCAGTGAATCTTGGTATGGATGATAAAACTACAAGAACTGACAGTATTGCAGATACAGGGCAGGTTGATATGGGTTGGCATTATTTAGGGGGCATCCCACCAGCACTTACTGGCAAGCTGAACATGATGCAATTAGTGCCTTGAAAGAGAGACAAACATGAGCTTGAGAAGCTTTTTTTCAAAGCTGTTAAATCCAATCCAAGTGGTTGTGCAGCCTGTTTACAAAAAGATTGGAATAATACCAAGAGCTGAGAAATACAAGGCTGCAGAATTACTCAAGCATTATCGCCATTGGGTTTATGTCGCATCTTCCAAAAATGCAAATGCAGTGGCTGCTGTGCCACTTCGTTTATATGTCACCACTTCAGCAGGTCAGAAAGCATATCCCAATTTAAGAAAAGGCATTGATACAAAACCTGTCACGAAGCAAACTCTCAAGCGATTAAGTAAAAATAAAAATCTGGCAAAACGACTGACCAAAGCGGTCATGGTTGAAGAAGTTGTTGACCATCCATTCTTGAATCTCTGGCATCAAGTAAACCAACAGATGGATGGCTTTGAAATGCTTGAGTTGCTGCAGCTTTATATGGAGCTGACAGGCGATGGTTATCTCTGGATGCAGCCTAATGCTCTTGGAATTCCACAAACCTTGTGGGTTTTGCAAAGCCAGCATGTAACTATAGTTCCTGGCACTGAGTCATTCATTCAAGGTTATTTATACGGCAAAAGCCAGGCTGATGAAGTTGCACTGAAACCTGAAGAAGTTGTCCACTTCAGATTCACTAATCCGCATAATCTCTTTTACGGTTTCAGCCCGCTTCAAGGTGCATTCATGGCTGTCAAGCGCAAAGAAGACATGGATGCTTATGAAGATGCCTTGCTTAAAAACAATGCAAGACCTGATTTTTTAATCAAGGCTCAGGGCAGAATCACACCATCGCAGCTCAAAGAACTTAGAGAAAGATGGATGAATCTTTACAGCCAGGGCAAGACCGGCTTGCCTGCTGTGCTTGACATGGACACAGACATAAAAGAGCTTGGCTTTACACCAAGAGACATGGCTTTTATGAAAGGCCATGCTTTCACCAGAGAAGAAATACTTGGTGCATACGGTGTGCCGATGAGCAAGGTCACAACAGAAAAAGTCAATCTTGCCAATGCTGAAATTGGTGAGATTCAATATCGAAGAGATACGATTGTGCCACGTCTCAACAGAATTCAAGACAAGCTCAATCAAGACGCAATGCCCAAATATGATGAAAGGCTCTTTGTGGCTTTTGATAATCCAGTGCCTGAAGATAAAGAATTCAAATTGAAAGAAAGAGAAAGCAATCTGAAAAATTATGTGATAACAATCAATGAAGCCAGAGAAGAAATCGGCAAAGAGCCTGTTTCCTGGGGCAATACTCCACTTGTGCCTTTGAATATTTTACCGCTTGGCTCTGCACCACCTGAGCAGCAAGAAGAAGGCAAAGCGGTCAATATAAATTTCAATGGTAATTATCCTGCTGAAGATGCCGGAGAAAAGCAGTTTTATTTTGATGGCGTTCCAAAAATGCAGAAAATTATGGCGAGCATCTTCAGAAGAATGTCAAAAGAGATGGCAAAAAAGCTTGAGCAGCAGAAAGCTCTTGTGCCTGCAGGCATCAGTGAAAAAGGTGAAGCAATCCCTGAGTGGGATGAATTTATGTTTGAAAGAGAAAAATGGGCAGCTCTCATCAACAGAGAAATGTCAGCTCCAATCAAAGCTCAATTGATACGTGGTGGCACAAGGGGCATGACTCAAATCGGCTCAGGCATTTCTTTCAATGTTCTGAATCCTGAAGTCCAAACGTTCCTGAATGAATACGTTTTTCATTTTGCAGCAGTAGTTTCAAGGGATGTTTCAAGTGCTTATGCCGCAACTCTTGCCAGGGGCTTTGAAGCAGGCGAGTCAATCCCTGAGTTGACTGCAAGAACAAGAACTTTTTTTGACGGCATGAGTAAATGGAAAGCTCAACAGATTGCCAGGTCTGAGAGCAGCAGGGCATCTCACATGGGAATGATAAAATCCTGGCAGCAATCCGGCATTGTTGAAGCAATGGTCTGGGATGCTCAAGCGGATGCCTGCCCCTGGTGTGTTGAAATGGATGGCAAGGTTGTGAGTCTTGGGCAGCCCTTCTTTGAACAGGGTCAGAGCCTGGATGCAAACTTTGAAGATGCTGAAGGCAATCCAGTTGCAAGGTCTTTGAAATTCGACTATGAAGCGGTTGAGTCACCACCACTGCATCCGAATTGCAGATGCACTTTGAGAGCCGAATTGAAAGGGGATTAAGGAATGTTCATAACTGAAGTTATTAAAAAATCAGACCTGTCAACAGAGCTGCAAGAGCTTTGTGACAAATACGGAGTTGAGACCTTCATCAGAAAGTCTTTTGTGCATGTCAAAGAGCCTGAATTCAAAGAAGGTGAAAGAGCTGAAATTACTTATATTTCAACCAGGGACATTGACAGAGACGGTGAAATTCTGCTGCCTTCAGGCTGTGACCTTAAAGAATTCAAGAAAGCCCCCCAAGTCTTTTGGGGTCACAGAACAACTGAGCCGCCTATTGGTTCAGACCAGTGGATAAAGACAGACAACATCGGCATTATCGCAAAAACGATTTATGCCGAAACTCCAAGAGCTGAAGAAATCTGGCAGCTCGTCAAACAGAAACATCTCAAGACCAGCTCAGTTGGTTTCTTGCCGATTAAATGGGTCAATAACAATGAAGAAGGATGGGCAAAGCTTGTTGAAAGGCTGCATAAATCAGGTTATATCTTTGACCAGGAAAAAGTCAAAAGAATTTATACCAAATGGATTTTGCTTGAACATTCCAAAGTTGGGGTTGCAGCAAATCCCAATGCCTTGACTGTGCAGGTTGCAAAGGGCTTGTTGCACATTTCGCCTGAGACCCTTGAAGCTCTTGGCATTGACAGCCTTGAAACAAAAGGGGTCATAGCATACCATGATTATGGCACAGCTTCTGAAGGTGCAGCTTGGGATGCAGGCAGAGAAGTCAGAGCTGCAGATGTCGAAACTCTTAAAAAGATTTGTGCCTGGTATGATTCAGAGAATGCCGAAAACAAAGGTGCATATAAATTGCCCCATCACCAGGCAAGCGGTCTCAAGGCTGTTTGGCGTGGAGTTGCTGCAGCAATGGCAGCTCTGCTTGGTGCGCGTGGTGGTGTTCAGATTCCTGGTGCAGACAGAAAGGCGGTTTATAATCACCTGGCAAAACATTATGACCAGTTTGACAAAGAGCCACCTGAATTCAAAGAATATTCAGAGCTTGAAGCAAAAGGCTTGTTTGTTGAATATTGGAAAGATATTGAAGATGGTTTAATTGATTTGGAATGGCTTTTTGTCTGTCTTGAAAATGGATGGGATTGGGAAGAACATCTTTTTGGCTTAAAACCATATCCTAATGAGCATTCTTGCAGGCTTGAAGACCCTGATAAATATAACAGGTTTGCCAGAAACAACAACAGGTTTGGAGATGGCATCCATGCCATCTTTGGCAGGCGAAAGACCGATGGCAAATCAGAGCTGCAGGCAATCCACTCTGATAAAAGCAAATTTACGGTTGCTCAGGCAAAGAAATGGTGCAAAGACCATGACCATACCTGCAAACCTTTTGAGCCTGCAACAGAGCAAAGCAGGTCAACAATTGTATGCAGCATTTGTGACCCTGAGCCTGCAACATTCATTCAGATTATCGATGAGCCAAAATCTTTTGAAGAAAAAATTGGAGATGAAACAGTCAAAGCTCTTAACAGGGCATTAGGGAAAGTGTAATTGATGTAGAGACTGCAGCCAGGTGGCAGAGTAGTCAGCATTATGGAAAATAGAAAACTGGTTTTTTTTGAAAGGGGTTTTGTTGTGAAAACAATTAGATTGTTGAAAGATGTTACTCTTGAAGGCGAAACCTTCAAGGCTGGCACTGGCTTCAAATGCGATGATGTCAATGCCAAGAGACTTATCGAAGAAGGCAATGCCATTGAACTGGTGCAAGGTGCAACAGGTGGCAATGCTGCTCTGGCTCTTTCTCAGACAGAACTTGAAAAACAGTCTTCTGAGACCATTCAGCTTTGTGTCAACAAAGCACTCGAAAAATACTTCAAAGACCAGAAGGAAATTTTCGAGAAAATGATAAAAGACGACAAAGAAAAAGGCATTGACCCGAAAGGCGGGTTCAAGAACTTCGGTCATTTCTGCCTTGATGTCAGAGCCGCTGCAGATGGCAGAAAGTCAGAAAAACTTCTGGCTTATGAGAAAACCATCATGCAAGAAGGCGATGATGCCCAGGGCGGCTTTCTCATCCCAACCGAATACAGAGCTGGTATCCTGCAAACTGCTCTTGAAGCATCCATTTTCATGCCAAGAGCGCAGTTCATTCCGATGGGGTCAAACTCTGTGAAAATACCCTGCATTTACGATGAAGACCACTCAGGTGGTGAATTCTTCGGGGGGGTCACAATTTACAGAGTTGCTGAAGGTGAGCAAAAGACCAGAAGCAAGTTCAAGCCTGCTCAGATTCAGTTAACCCTGAATGAAGTTGCTGGTTTGGTTTATGTCAGCAATTCACTGCTTGAAGACAGCCCTGTTTCAATTGAAGCATTGCTGAATTCAATGTTCTCTCAGGCAATAGCCTTCACAATTGACTGTGACTGCATTGAAGGCGATGGTGCTGGCAAGCCGCAAGGTTTCCTGAGTTCACCTGCCCTGGTCACTGTCACAAAAGAAGCAGGTCAAGCTGCTGACACTATTGTGACCGAAAACATCATGAAGATGTGGTCAGCCATCCATCCTGGCAGCAAGGGCAGAGCAATCTGGCTTGCAAACCACGAAACCATGAAAGAGCTTGGCACAATGGTTGTTGGCAATGCCCCCGCCTGGATGCCTGCAAACGGCATAAGCGGCAAGCCTTACGACATGTTCTTTGGAAGGCCAATTTACTTCACAGAGAAAATGAAGGCTCTTGGCGATGCCGGTGACATTGCTGTTGTTGACCCTGGCATGTATCTGCTTGGCGGCAAGGCAGGCATGAACGTCAAGACAGACACCAGCATTCATCTCAGGTTCGATTATGATGAGACCGCTTTCAGGTTCGTCATAAGATACGACGGGCAGGGATGGTGGAAAAATTCTCTGCAGCCCAAATACGGAGCGCAGAAGCTCAGCCCGTTTGTTACCCTTGAAGCAAGAACATAACCAGGGAATAATCTTCTGTAGGGGCAGCTCTCAGAAATGAGAGCTGCTGCCTCTGCAGGTTGTCAAAAGGGAAGTTTGGCTTTTAAGAAAGGGGTTCAGAGACATGAATAAAATCTCTGATAATCAAAAAATTGTGCAGGCATTGAAGACCACTGACATCGGTGGTGCAAATGCCACAAGTGCTTATGTTGACATGCGCGAATGCCCCATTGTGTGCTTCGTCGTGACACTCGGCACTTGGAATGCGGCTGATACCCTTGACAGTTGCAAGCTGGTGCAGGCAACTGATGCAGCCGGAACTGGCGTAAAAGACATCACTGGCAAGGCAGTGACTGTTGAAGACCCGAGTGCAGCCGGTGAAGTCTATGTTCTGGAATGCAAGGCAGAAGACCTTGACACAGAAAACGGCTTCACCCATGTTGCCTGCTATGTCGCAGAAAGCGATGATACGGGAGTTGATGAAGTCAGCATCATCTCTGTGACTGGCAATGCACGCTATAAATACGAAAACGTTCTTGGTGCGACTGCCAGGATATAATTATCAGAGCTGAAAAGCTTTGGGCAGATAGGGGGCAGTGGATTTGGCTCATCTCTGCTGCCCCTAATCTTGCTTTTTAATTTTTTTTGAAGGGATTTTTACCATGAAAATGGTGCAAGTTGTCAAAAATGATGGCTCGATTCACGTCTTGCCAGAAGACATTGCTGAGCAGCTCATCAAGAGCAAAGAAGCAAAGCCTTATGCTGACAAGATGGTGAAAAAAGCTCCAAAAACAAAAGGCTTTTTCAAAAAAGACAAGCCCAAAGAATAGGGGGCAAAGTTGGCAAACCTTACAACTCTGGCAGATGTCAAAACCTATATGGGCTTGACCGGCACGGAGCTGGATGACAAAATCAATTTGCTCATTCCGGCAATTTCTGCAGCAGTTGAAAGATACTGTGACCGGCACTTTATAAATGCCGATTACAGGCAGTTCATATTGACTGAAGGCGGTGACATTCTTTACTTGCCTGAATATCCTGTCAACAAGCTCAAGAGACTTGTGACCGGCTTGACCGAAGTGATGAGAATATCAACAAGTCTTGCCGGTGCAAAATCTGCCACAGTTGAAGTCATCGATGGGCATCTCTTTGCAAGAACATGGGGGGATGCCGAAGTTGAAACAGATATTGACTTGTCTTCTGAGACAACTCTTGCTGCAATAAAAACAGCTCTTGAGCTTGTCTCAGGTTGGTCTGTTGAAGTTATTTCAGGCTATGAAAACCATCTGAGTGCAGACCTGGTTGATGAGCCTGGTCAGCCAGCTCTCAGCTCTGAATATGCTTCATTTTACATACCAGATTATGACAGCCTTATTTCAGGGCATCATTTGACAGCAAAGACAGGCAGGGTCAAGCTGACTTCTGGCAAGTTCCCTGAGACCAGGATATTTGCAGAATGGAATGCAGGTCTTGGTGCAAATCAGGCAGCGTTGCCAGCAGATTTGACAGAGCTTGTCACGGCAATGGTGGCAGATGCGGTCAGGGAAGCCGGTTCAGACAAAGGCATGAAATCTGAAAAGCTTGGTGATTATTCATATACCAGGTTTGACAATAGCGTCTCAGTTGATGAATTTGTTGTTGAAAGGTATTCAGAGCAGCTTATCAGATGGCGAAGGGTGAGCATCGGATGACAATACAAGACCTGTTCAATCAGACCTGCACAGTGCAGAAGGTCACAAGAGCCGATGATGGTTCAGGTGGTCAAACCGAATCCTGGGCTTCTGATATTGCTGACATGCCTTGCAGAATTCAAGCTTTGAATGGCAGAGAGCTTGAGGCTTATATGAAAATGGAAGTGAACGCAGACTTCAAACTTTTTTGCTTACCGCAAAGCTCTGAAATTACTGAAGGGCAGCACAGAATCAGCTTTGAAAGCAGGCTGTTTGATATCGTCTTTGTCGATAAGTGGAATTTTGCAGGGCATCACTGGAAACTGCTCTTGCTGGAAAGAAAGTAATGGCTCAAAATCTAAAATGGTTTGGCAAAAAAGTATTGAAGAAAGTCAATCAAGGTACAGAGACTGTGCTTGATAAAGGCTGCATTATGATTATCAATACCGCCAAAGCACTTATGAGAGAGCCAAAGACCGGCATTGAATACAAAGGCAAAGCCTATAAAACCAGAGCTTCTGCCCCTGGTCAAGCCCCTGCAGTTCAAACTGGCAGGCTCAGGGCTTCTCTGCATTGGCTCACCAAGACTTTAAGCAGACTCATTGGCACTAATCTGCCAGTGGGTTTCTTTCTTGAAGTTGGCACAAGCAAGATGGCAGCAAGACCTTATTTGAGACCTTCTTTCAAGAAGAATGCTCAAAGAATTGTGAAGATGCTGAAGGGCATAGTATGACAGCTTTAGACAAAGCAATTTACGATAAATATAATGCCGATGTAGCTTTGAAGGCGGCATTGCCTGGTGGCTTACATGCCGATTCCGCCCCACAAGACACAGCATTTCCCTTTGGTGTTTGGCTCTGGCTCAACAATATGAATGAGCTGACATTCAATTCTGAAGGCGATGATGCCAGCTTGCAATTCTCAATCTTTTCAAAAAGTCAATCTGTTGCTGAAGTGGATAATGCAGCAGACAAGCTGAAAGCCTGCTTTGATGAAGCAACTCTGACAATAACAGGTTATCATTCAATCAGAATGATGAGAGTGCTTGAGCGGAGAATCAAAGACCCTGAAGAAGCTTGGCACTACTTTGCAGAATACAGGATTCTGACTCAAAAACAATAGGAAAGGGGATGACTATGGCACACATTACAGGTGTCAAGGGAGCGGTCAAATCAGGCGTGACAGAAGTTCTCGGAATAGACAACTTCTCTGTTGACCTGAGTGCTGACCCTGTTGAAACAACTGATTACCTGGATGATGGCTATAAAAGTCATATTTCAGGTAACAAGTCAATGGCAGGAACTTTTGAAGGAAATTGGGATACGGCGCAAGATATTGCGGCTGACCCGCCGAATCTCAATGAAGGCGAAATCATATCGATAGAACTTTATATCGATGATGCAGTTCCCTACAAGGTTTCTGGAGATGTGCTGATTCAAAACGTCAACATTTCAGTTCCACAAGCTGACAAGGCAAGATTCACAGTTACCTTTGTCAGTGATGGTGCATATGCAAAAGATTTTGATACTCCGTAGAGTATCGGAAAGGATTGAACGATGAGCCAAGAGCTTGCAGAAATGACTGCTCTGCCTTTCAAGGTAGAGCTGCAGGGCAAAGAATACACCCTGTCAAATATGACACTTGGCCTATATGCTGAACTTCAGCAATGGGCAGAAAAGCAGCTTTATAAAAAGCTGCATGACCGCCTGAAGGCTTTGCCTGCTGATTCCGAAGATAAAGACATTCGAGAAATCAGGCAGCAGCTTAAAGACAAGATTGTCAACATTTCCCAGGGTGAAATCAGGTTTGAAATTGCAACCATTATGAATAGTGCTGAAGGGGCTGCTTATCAGCTCTTTCTAATGCTCAAAAAAAATCATCCTGAAATAAAGTCACCTGAAGACTGCAAGCACTTGGTGACATTCGAGAGATTCAACCAACTGCAGAAGCTGGTTGAAGGCGATGTGGATGAAGGGGATAAAAAAAGCCCCCCCGCGCAAAGCTGACTTGGGGTTGCATCTTTTCTTTGCTCTCAAGAGAATACGGCTTTACGCCAGGGCAGATTACAAGATTGACCTTCAAGCAGCTTGAAGCTTATATGAAAAGAGTCAGACCGGTTGACAAGCATGACTTGGAATTTGAGCCGGTAAAAGGCGCGAAAGAGACAATTGAAAAGTTCAGAAAAGCCTATCTTGACAAAGGCTTGAAAGTGCCAGGTGAATGATGGTAGAAAAACTTGGTGAAGCATACCTTGAACTAACAGCCAAGAATGCCAACCTAAAAGGCAAGCTCGAAGAATCCGAAGACGCATCCAAAGGTTTCATATCAAGAACACAATCAGCTCTCAATAAATTTGGCAAAGTTGCTTTTGTTGGAGCAATTGCAGGCTTTACTGCTTTAACTGCTGTGATTATCAAAGCAACTCAGGCTGCAGCAGCAGAGCAACTGCAGACAGCTCAACTCGCCCATCAGCTCAGAAGGCTTGGCCTTGAATCTGAAACGGCGATGCGCGAAGTGGATGCACTTGCAAATAAGCAGCAGGAACTGACAAGATTTGGTGATACTCAGACCAGAGCAACCCTTGCTCAGCTCATCATGTTGACCAATGATTATCAAGGTTCAATGAAAAATCTCAACCTGGTATATGATATTGCTGAAAGCGGCATGTTCGATGTCAGAACTGCAGCAAGATATGTTGGCATGGCGATGCAAGGCAATGTTGAAATCCTGGGCAGATACATTCCTGAACTGAGAGCTTCATCAAACGAAGCTTTGAAGAATATGACTGCAAATGAAAAGGCTGCTTATGCAATAGATTTGCTCAGGTCAAAGTTTGGCGGTCTTGCTGAAGAAATGGGCAAGACGGTGGCAGGTTCTTGGGCAAAAATGAAAAATGCAGCTTCAGATGCCCTTGAAGCATTTGGTTATGGAATGCTTGAGCCAACCAGAGAAGGCTTGAATGATATTACTACTGTACTCAAAGATAATGAAGATTCTTTGAAAGATTTGGGAAAAGCTGTTGCAACAATCGGCACTTTTGCAATAAAGAATTTTGGCATCTTTGTTCAAATGATTGAAGATGCAACAGCTACTGTCAGAAAGCTGATTGATATTGAAGATTATAGAGCTGCTCAAGAAGCAAGGCTTGCCATTGCTGACCTGGAATGGTGGCGCAGAAAAAATGAAGCAGCTCTTGCGGCGATAAAAGAAGAAGAAGCAGCCGAAAGGCGAGCTGAAGAAAGACGCAGACAACACAGACAAAGAGCCTTAGAAGAACATGCAAAATGGCTTCAAGACCAGAAAGACCTTGAAATTGATTACTTGAGAGCAACCGGCAATGAGATTCTTGCAAAGCAAAAAGAAATAGAAAAATGGCGCGAAGAATCACTCAAAAAATATGAAAACAATGCTGCAGCCAGAGTTATGGTTGAAAAAATAGCACAAGAAAAAATCAAAAAGCTTCATCAAAATGCTGCTGCAGATATTATTGATATAAGAAAAACTCTCAATCAGGCTCTGGAAAGAATGGGACAACTTGAAACTGGCAGAATGGGAATGCTAAGGGGCAGAATCACAGCTCCATTGACAGCAGGTGGCATGAGATTGGCGGGTGGTGAAGCTGCACCAGGGGTTACTTCAGCATTAAAACAGGTATTTTGGCTTGAAAAGATTTCAGGAACTCTTGAAGAAATAAAAGATACCAGAGAGCCAGCAGTTGCAGGGAGTCATTGATGGCACTTATAGAACTTGACAGAAGCCCAACTGTTGAATATACAGCCGATGGCATTATTGGCAGGCGATTTTTTCATTGTCTCTGGTCTGAAAGATTTGCAGTTAAACCTAATATTGGGGATGATTTTCCAGGTGTTTCTGGCCTGAGATGTTCAAGAGTCAGACTTGAGCCACTTGGACAAATCTTTGCAGGCGGCAATTATGCTGAATGCAGAATTGTTGCAGAATATACAACTGCAGATTACGTTCAACAGCATGAGTCAGAAGATTATGTCAAAGAAAGTCTTGATATTTCAGGTGAAGTCAAAAGAATTTATGGCGGCACTTGGTCAGTCAATGAAGAAGCCATTTCTTATGAACAAGCAATTTCTGTTTTTTATCCTGAAGCTGAATATGTTGCTGAAGTGACAGTTGATGATATAAATGAATGGTTGCCAAGACTTTTTAAGAATACAGGCAAAATCAATTCTTCAATCTGGAAAGGTGGCACAGCTTTAACTTGGCTGTTTCTTGGTGCAACAACAAGTAATTTTCAAGACGAAAATGGCAATATGAAATGGATTTTATCTTTAAGATTTCTCAAAAGATTTGGTGGCATCACCTGGCAAGAAGAATGGCATCCTCTGCCTGATAGTGAAGGTGGTGGCAGATGGGAAGAGCCAACATTTTCAGATGAAGGCAAACTTTATAAGACAACAAATTTCAATTCTCTTTTCAGGGGCTTGATTTAAGGGGCTAACAAATGCCATATAACAGAGACAAAATTTTCAAGAATATTGGCAAGGGCATTAAAAAATTCAATCAACTTGAAACTGATAAGCAAGACATTGACACTGTTTTTTCGGAATGGATTGTCTTGCTCAATGATTCAATTGATGAAAGAGAATTTCTGCAGCTTGTTGCTGATAATATAAAAGATGATGAAGATAATATTGAAGGCATGAAAATTTCAACGGTTTCATTGCTGAAAACTTACATGCTGACAGGTGTCAGAGAAGATTTGTTTGTTGCAGACAGAAATATTGACATTGTTCTTGACAGATTGATTGATGCAATGATAAGTGCAATTGGCAGTTATGATTTGGTGCTTGAAAACGATGTCTATTATTTCGGCAATCAATATGGAGATGCCAAAGGTCAGCTTGACAATTGGAATATGGATGGGGTTTCAATCGGCAGCAATACTGACCTGGTTGGTAGATGTACTGTTTTATTGCAGGCTGCCGGTGCAGGTCATCAAGTCAGTGCTTATTCAGACCCCTGGGCGACTGAGGATTTGGTTGCGCAAGGCAGCATTGCTGATGATGGCGAAGTTACTCTTGCAGAACAAGGTGGCTCTGGTCTTTCCGGCACAGTTGATTTGCTTTGGCTGAATTTTACAAGCGAATTTATATATGTATTCTTATGTCCAGAGCCAGATATTGAAAATACTGGCACTGGCAGAATTGAAGAAGTAATCCTTTCTCAGCAGGTTCACACCAATCACAAGATTGTCATCGAATGCACGGATGCGACAACGCCAGGCTCTGAGCTTTGGAGTGTTAAAATAAACAAAAAAGATGAAACCAAACTTATTAATCTTGGAACTGCAACAACTGGTGTCGAATTTGAAAATGAAAAATATGGAATCAAATTTACAATCACCAGAGCCACTGCAATTCTTGAACAATATGATGATGCCAATCAGCTCAGCAACTGGTCTTTAAGCGGAGTCACCAGGGCATTCTGCCATGACTATGGAATTTTATATGCAGAGCTTAGCGATGTTGCTGGCACAAGAACTGTTACCCTTTACAAATCAATTGCCTTTGGCAGCAGTGAAGAAGTTGCACAAGGCAGCCGGTCTGGTGATGGCGTAATTACATTGACCGAAAGAAATAGCTCAGGCATTTCTGGCAATGTGACGGTTGCTTATACAGGTGATGATTCTAAAATAATAATTTTGCCAGTGCTTGAATTTGCAGTTGGTGACAAGTTTTATTTCAATACTTTTCACGATGGCGCAGGTCTCTTTCAAACATTCTTTGTAGAAGAATGGGATACTGCTTTGCCATCAACCAGCTCTGGTGAAAACATCCCTAATAGTTGGGCTGAATAACAAAAGGTCAAAAAATGACTCTTAAATTATTCAAGCCAGGTGACACAATTACAGCCAGCAGGCTGAATGAAATTATTGCTGAGCTTAATCGTATTGGCAATTTGAAAGTCAGTGGTGATTTAGAACTGCATAATAATAAAAATGGCATTTACATTGGCATCAAGCCTGCTGTCACAACCATTGATGATAAATACAAGCAAGACCAATATTATAATCAAGCAACTCGATGGCAAAGACTATCAGACCTTAAAAGAGCCAATGTCAACAGTATTTGGCGGCTTCTTGCAATAGATGACCCCCAACCTGAAGCAGAAGGCGAAGAAGCCCCTGAAGCTACTTATAGAATTATGATGCTCATGGATGATGAGCTGAAAAGCTTTGACCCACAAGGCAATGCTTTGCCAGGTGGATGGGGGGGATGGTTTTGCACTGCAGCAGGAACTGGTCTTGATAAAGAAAAAGCATATTTTCCTTTTGAGATACCAGAGCCAACTGAAAAGAATTATGCTCAGATTCAATCATTCTTCAAACTTACTGATGATGATAGAAATCCGACACCATCCAGAGATGGGAATTATTATACTTATTTCAATATGCGCGATGATGGTCATGTTCATCGCAGT
>Ga0209635_10000969_pt1 | contig 20819 bp, 20 predicted proteins | sample DeeMarSWOR230_32_FD_187463 | JGI IMG/M metagenome (GOLD analysis project Ga0209635, IMG submission 187463) | Marine sediment microbial communities from White Oak River estuary, North Carolina - WOR-2-30_32 (SPAdes) (version 2) | ecosystem: Environmental > Aquatic > Marine > Intertidal zone >...
ACTCATATCTATTCAGAAGATGGAACCTACAATGTGACTCTGACAGTTACCGATGATGACGGGCTCTCAGACTCCACGTGGGAAACAGTAGCGGTCTTGCCTATTCACGATGTTGCAGTTACAAGTGTTACACCATCTTCCACGAAGGTAACAATTGGAGAAAACGTAACAATCACGGTGGATTTCAAAAACGAGGGAACAGTTGCAGAAACCTTCACGGTAACCGCTTACTCAAACAACACGGCAATTGACACGAAAACCGTGACAAGCCTACCTGCAGATAGTTCTGATACATTAGATTTTGTTTGGGACACTACTGACGCAGACGAGGGCGATTATGTGATAAAGGCTGAAGCAAGCCCTGTAACTGGAGAAACGGATATTGCAGATAATACACTTACTTCAGATGAAATGATTACTATAAAACCCGCGCCTTTCGTCATATTTCCTTACATTGGAATCGCACTGGTCATTATCGCCATAGTAGTGGTAAGTGTCGGAGCATACTTCTACTTGAGAAGAAAAAGAAGCAGATAAATTTTCTAGAGAAATGCTGAAAAGAAGCTAGATTTTTTTATTCGAAATATTTTCCGAGTCCAGTTTGGTCTCTTGTATAGATGCCTAACCAATCAGCATGTTGTATGAGCGTTAGATACCTTATTTGAGACAGAGTTCTGATGTTGTCAAGTAATACCATAATGAACGCTTTGGTCTCTTCGTTGGTCTCTTTGTTATTTGATTCATTAATCAAGGCTAACGACCCACGACCTTTCGTCTTCTTCATCACATCTAACCATGAGAGCTTATTGATGATACATACGCCAAATAGTGGCTTGGCATTATCCGCCATCCAAGTGATAATTTCCTCCCTATTCTTCTCTCTCCTGAAAATTCCTCTGTGTTTGAATCCGATGAGGCTATACAAAGGTAACCAACCCCCTCTCTCTAGCATTGGTCGATACCAACGCAAGACGGAATGGGGATGATATATTTTTTCATAAAATTTCTTTGCTAAATCAGCATATTCCCTTATAGTAGTTTTGGAGACCCAACTTCTGACCTGTATGACAGCCAATACGCATTCTGCAGGATAGACACCCTTTTTCCGTTTCTCGATGAATGGAGGCAGAATTCTTCTATCATAGATGATGATGTCCATCTCGGCGCTTTGCTCTCCCTTCTGATTAATGATTACTCCGCTTCCTGTGCCAAATTGGCTGGTAAGGAATTTATCAAAAATTTTTGATGTAAGAAGCTCTCTTAATTGACCTTTCAGCGTTGTCTGCTTGAGGTCTTTCAAAGCATTTGCTTCTGCTATGAGATTCTTGATGAGTGTGCTTGTGTGTTGTTGGATTAGGGTTCGGTTCATCTGTTGAATTGCCTCAGTTTTTCTGTTCTAGTCTTCATAAGACAAGCTAGGTAGCACTATTGGTGTTCTGTTCTTTCCATGTTTAGATTTCCACGAAAGCCACTTAAGTAAACCTGCAAGGCTAGCAATAATCGTGCATACGGAAGCTAGAACCGAGATTGGGAAAGTAAAATCTGGAACAATAGGTTGTGAAGGAGCTTCACTGGTGTTACCAATTGCCCTACCCATTGTTGAAATAACACTTTCTTCCGAAAAGCTATCAGAAAATAAAGAGCTTTGAATAAAAACTGTGATGAATCCAAGGAAGGCAGAACCAACACATAAAATTGTTAAACAAGTTGTTAAACGCTTTCTGTTCATTTTTTATCCACAAATCATAAGATACCATAGTTCAATTTTTAAGCTTTATGAAGGTAGTCATAGCTCTTTCCTGAACTCTTGAATTTTTCAGAACCCACCCCAATTTCTCCAGCTGTGTGTGCCTTAAATTATTAATGCAACTTGAAGTGAAGATCATAACTGAAGTCGCTGAAAAAGAGCGACCATTTTTCACCAGAATGTTAAATTAACGTTTCCAGTCATATAGTCTTCCTGTGAAAGTACACTGAGGATGGATATAGGAAATACAGGGAAGTGAAATGAAGGTCTACTCTCACAAAGATTCAGAAATTGAATCAATTCTACAGAAAATTCCAAAAGTTGCTCAGCAACTGAAGGCTTCTAACCTTCCTTATTGGGTCTTCGTTATTAACTCAAATCCCATTGGAATTGTAGTAGTCGGAAAGGAACCGATGCAGCTTTTAGCTTCTCCAGGGACCCCCATGGCTTTAATAGCGTTGATTGACACAAAACTACCCAAAGAGAACATAGAAACTTTTGCCACTGAAACATTAAAGCTAGTAACTCAAAAGAGCGTTGAATATGCATTGGTGACGCTTCCTTCTAATGAAGATGCAGCCATCAATCAATTCAAAAATGTGAAATTCAAAGAATTCGATGATGAATACCGAATGGTGTGTCAACTAGACAAGATTTTCAACCCATCTCAAGAACTAGAGTTTATACAAGTTAAGAAAGAAGAGATGCGTCAATTTATCAAACTAGCTAAAAAATTCCTCCAAGGCAGTCCAGATGTTGCACTAAGAGAGGCCCTAAAGCACATCCTCGAACTACCTGATGAATTCTTAGACTCATGGTATTCTACAGAAAAATTCTATTTCGCTCGAAAAAATAAACAAACTGTTGGCATACTCGATCTTGACATAACCAAAGGACTGATTAGTGGCATGGGCGTCGATTCTAAACAGCGAAGGAAAGGTTATGGAAGGCAGATCATGTTGTTTGCACTCGAACGACTGAGAAAAGATAACTGTGAAAAGGCATATCTGAGGGTCCACGCTGAAAATGAACCCGCAATTCATCTATATGAATCGTTAGGATTTACAAATGTGGAGAGAAACAAGAGGCTAATCTGGCGAAAAACAGAGCAAGCAAGGAACTAACATACTGATAGAAGAATAATAGGAATAACAAGCAAGATGAAGCAGACACTAAATGCCATTTCTTATCTTCAAGTTTACTGATTGTTTCAAGTGAAGCGTATTTTTTTCCTTGATGGCATGATTCTGTGTAGTTCATGAATGTTTCTAGTACGATAATTAAGGAGATAGGAACTCACAGATTCCTTCATTTCTAGAAAAAGCGTAAATTAGGGCTTAATCCTTAAAAGAAGGTGCAACCTCACAGAATCCTCATATTAACGCTTCAATGTTATGAGGTTACAATGTTGCAAGAAGACGCAAAATATGTAGTCCGCAACTACAGGAAAGGAGACGAACTTCGTCTCGCCGAGATCTATAGCGAATGCTTCGATCCCATAACTGCAAGGATTGTCAAAAAGTGGCATCGGAGAGCAAAGGTTCTTCCAAAACACATATTCATCGGCGAGGTTGAAAGCAGAATTGTAAGCAGTGTAGTCTTAGAATTTAGAAAACTGCACCTAGGCGAAGAAGTATATCTGAAAACCGGAGGAGTTGCAGGCGTCTGTACGGGCTCCGACTATAGAAGAAAGGGCGTTGTGACCAACCTAATGAAACAGGCGTTAGATTATACAAAGCAGAGTGGTGTTTCAAACTCCGCGTTGTTTACTGACCTTGACATTCCAGCACACCGCATCTACTCTCGCCTTGGATTCATCGATATAAAAAATTGGAAATCATTCATCAAATATCTAGATTATCCATTCGTTTTCAAACGATGGGTTCGACGACGCAACCGTTTGCTTAAATATGCAAAGATAGCCAAGAGAAAACTTCAAGGCTGGGAGAAATCCGTTGTCATCAAACTCAAAGACGTGGGCACGCTCTGCTTCAGATTTAAACATGGACGTTTCGAAACGCTAAAGAAACCGCCAAAAACACCCGACATAATTTTCTCTGCAGATGTTCCTACCTACACCAGAGTTTCTGCAGGAGCAATCGAATGGAAAGAAGCAGTTAAGAATGGAAAACTTGTGGTTGAAAAAGGCAAACCTGCAGAAATTGAGATGCTTAAGCGAATTTTGAAATGGATATGGGAGGAGTAGCTATGCAGATGCGAACAAGAGAGGTAAGAAAGGAGGATGCTGAACAGTTACTCAGTATTTATTGTCGCTTCGCCAAAGAATACGTTGGCCTAGCTTCAAGAGACATAAAAACATACAAGCGTCTACTTCGAAGAAAAGAGAACATAGGTTGGGTTGCCCTAAACCAGAAAGGAAATATAGTAGGCTATGTCACTGCGCGATTTGACAAAAGAAAAAGGGAAGCACGAATAAGCGAAATAGTAATAGACCCAGACAAAGACTTTAAACAAATCGCTAAACTTCTCGTGAACAAAGCTTACAAAAGTCTGTTAGAAAAGAAACCAGCCGTAATTTCCGCAGGTTCCATCCGCAACCCGCATTATGCAGAAATCTTTCCGCAACTAGGCTTCTTCGATATGGAATCCACAGGAATCTTCATGTACGCCATACTTGATATTCCAAAATTTCTAACAGAAATCTCACCAGTATTTGCCAATCCCATAAAACGACTAAAAAAATGGAACGGTTTGCTCCAACTCCAATGCGAAGAACACAACCTCTTCATAAAAAAGCAAAATGGAGACATTGAGACACTCATATGGACAAACCAAAAACCAGATTTCAAAATCATGTTAAGCAGAGGACTCCTAACAAAACTACTGTTCGGCATCGCAGAATCGGTTGAATCTTTCAGAAAAGGAAAGCTAAAAGTGGAAACGGCCTTAAATGAAAAAGAAACAGCTCGAATTTTGGCAGCAATCTTTCCTAAGAAACAGTTTCTGACAATGGATTTCTGGTAGAGTCACTTAGGACCTTTTGAAACGAATTTATTTCCTTTTATAAAAAACCTAAGTTCTTCAGGTAGATCCATTCTTACTCCAATTCTATGTGAAGAAGCCATCTCAAACTCTTCTTTCTTTCCTCCAGTTACTATGAGCTGGCTTTCTCTCCTTGTCACATCAATTCCATTTAGGGTCTTTGTTATGACTAGAGCTTTCGATAATTTCCCTGGACCATTGGTTAAACTGTGAAATTTCTTCACCTCCCTATTCTTCACCATAACCTCGATTCCACGAATAGGCTCTACAGCTCTTATCAAAACAGCTCCTACCTCTCCCTTCAAATGAGCAACTATGTTCAAAAGCCAATTACCATGAACCATATAAATGAAAGCTTTTCCCGGTTCTGCATACATCAGCTCATTGAAATTCATTCTCCCTTTATAAGCCCTAGAAGCTGGATCTCGTTCTCCATAATAAGCTTCAGTTTCAACAATCTTTCCAGACAAAATTTCAGAATTGATTTTTCTTACTATAATTTTTCCTAGTAAATCTTTTGCGACTATCGCGGGTTCTCTTTTGTAAAATTTCGCTTCAAGAATTTTTATTCTTTTCCTTCCTATCAAATGTCTTCCTCATTCACTATTGTACAAACGCGTCTGCGTATTTGAATAAATACGATAGTTCCAAGAGCATTACTTCAGCACCATCTGAAACAGAACCAGAAGTCATTTTCCTATCTTCAAAGATATAAAATCAACGAAAATATCTGACATAACTCTCCAATTTCAAAGCCTAATGAACGCTAAACATTAACTTTAGCCATACTTATTATGAGTTCATGAGCAACCTTTAATAAAATATTTATAAGGGATTCCTTTTAGCATATCAGAGAACTGCGATGAATAGAAAATTCTTACTCAGCACAGAAGGCAAGCAACAAAGTGGCAAGGAGATTGTTGTATTTGAGAAGCCGCAGAAATTGAAGATGGTTTTGAACAAGTTGAGTTGGAAGATTCTTAGCATGCTTGCTGAAGCTGAGATGTATCCTATGGAGATTGCTAAGAAACTAGGTGTGCATGAACAGAAAGTCTACTATCACATTCGGAAGCTTGTGAAGGCTGGCGCAATAGCTGTTGTGAGAGAAGAGGAAAAGAAAGGTGCAATAGCGAAGTATTACAGAGCTGTATCTTCCGCTTTCGGGATAGAATTGCCATTTGGCTATAGAAACATAAAAGCAGCTGCTTTTTCATATATGGATGAACGACTACAGCAGTTTTTTAATCCGCTTATAAAAGAAGATGGAAACTTTGACGGAAAAATCGTAGTAGGCAGTCCAGATCCTCATGGTCCCTTCAAGGCGAGAGCAAGAGACGGTCATTACGCCTCTTATTTGGCTCTGTTTTTAGGGCAGTTTGTGCGGTTGCCCGTGGATTTTATTATCAAGCTTGACGTTGACGTGAAGGCTGAAAAGGAGGAGAATAACAATCTCATTTTGGTTGGTGGTCCTGGTACTAATCTTCTTACTCAAGAGATCAATGATTGCTTGCCGATACGTTTCAGCATGATGCCTTCTGAACATGGCTTTCTTTTCGGAGGTTTGATTTCTCAGAAGACTCAAAATGTCTATACAGGTGATGGAGTCGGAATTGTGGCGCGAATCGCGAATCCTTGGAATAAAAAGAGGCGAATTATTGTTTTGGCTGGAAATAAAGCGGTGGGAACAAAAGCTTGTGTGCTTGCTATTACTAGGTTTTGGAAACAAACTTTGAAAAACTTCAAAGGAGAGAATGATTTCGCAACGGTGATTCAAGGATTCGACCTTGACGGAGACGGAAAAGTGGATTCCATCGAAGCTATAGAATAAATGTCTGACTCCTTTAAAACCGAATCTGCCGATTAAGTGTTGTTTATTTGATAGAGCTCTCATAAGTGCTGCAAATGTTGATTGTCTTGGTTGTCCAAAAGCTTAATTCTCTTGTGTGTTACGTAGTTCAGTCTTCGTAACACTACGGTTATAAAGCTTTTATTCTTAATTACTCACCATGGTGGTTCAACATTGACTGGAAAACAGAGCGTAGTTAGATTTAGTGTTTCTCTTCCTCCTTCCTTGATGCGCGAGTTTGATGAAGTTTGGAAAAGTATGGGTTACAAGAGTCGGTCAAAGGCTGCTCACGATGCCTTCCGCAGCCTTATCAGCGAGTTCAAATGGATGCGAAAGAAAGCTGAAAAAATTATTGGAGCTATAGTTCTGCTCTACTATGTGGATATGCCTAGCTTGCTTGACCAGATTATGCATGTTCAGCATAGGTTTGAAGATGTCATATGTTCCAGCATGCATGTTCATTTAACCCAGGACAAATGCTTGGAAATAATAGCGGTTAAGGGAGATGCACAAGAGATTAAGCAACTAACTCAAGAGCTCATGATTAAGAAGGGCGTCAAGCAATTGAAGTTTGCAGCAATGGCGCCATAAACTATAGCCCTAAGAACCGCACATAATTTATTATCGTCGTACTCGGTAACCGTAAGTGACGTTGTAACTCAAAAGGGAGTATACATTTCATGCGAAATCTGCTTGCTGTGGAAATTGCTGGACTAAAACTTTCTAATCCTACTATGCTGGCTGCTGGAATTCTTGGGATGACTGGTGCATCATTAAAAGAAGCGATTGTCTGTGGTGCGGGTGCAGTGGTTACAAAATCTGTTGGCCTTCACCTGCGTGAAGGCTATCCTAACCCAACTGTGGCACAGGTTGCTTGTGGTTTGTTGAACGCGATGGGTCTTCCTAATCCTGGCATTGCTGAGTTTAAGGAGGAGATTAAAGAAGTAAAGCAAAGTGAGACTCGCACACCGCTTATCGTAAGCATATACGGCTTTTCAACCTCGGAATTTGTTAAAGTGGCAAAGGTTGCGGCTGAAGTCGGAGCCGAAGCTCTAGAGCTTAATTTGTCCTGTCCTCATGTTAAGGAGACTGGAGCGGAAATCGGACAAAACCAAGATTTAGTGGCTGAAGTTGTTAAGGAACTGAAAGAGAATGTCACGAAGCCAGTCTTTGTTAAGCTTACTCCCAACGTAGCCGATATCGTTGGAGTGGCTAAGGCTGCGGTCGAAGCAGGAGCCGACGCTTTAACTGCTATAAACACAGTAGGGGGTATGGCTATTGATGTTGAAACAACTCGTCCTATCTTGGCAAACAAGATTGGTGGGTTGTCTGGGCCTGCTATAAAACCGATCGCTGTGAAGTGTGTTTACGAAATTTATCGCGAAGTTGATGTTCCAATTGTCGGTTGTGGAGGAATAACCAGTTGGCAGGATGCCATAGAGTTCATGTTAGCTGGGGCCTCGGCGGTTCAAATAGGCACGGCGATTTCTACAAGCGGATTAGGCGTTTTTAAGTCAATCATTAGAGGAGTCAACATTTACTTGAAACGAAAAGGCTTTAGGAGTGTGAAGGATATTGTCGGCTTGTCTCACCGCGGCTAATCATCTAAGAATCGTGAAAATCAAAGACATTGAGCAAGAGACGCCGAAGGTTAAGTCGTTCTGCTTCAATGACAAGCTGTGCTCTATGGCTAAGCCTGGACAGTTCATTATGGTTTGGGTTCCAGATGTTGACGAAGTTCCAATGAGTCTGTCAGGCATGGACCCACATGTTTGCTCGATAAGCGTCAAGAATGTTGGTGAAGCTACAAAGGCTCTTCATCAGAGAAAAATCGGCGATTATATAGGCGTACGTGGACCCTTTGGCAATGGTTTTCGCATTGTAGAAGGCAAGGTTATGGTTGTTGGAGGAGGAACGGGAATGACTTCTTTAATGCCTTTAGTTGAAAGCCTCTTTAAGAAAAATGTTGAAGTTACTTTTCTACTTGGGGCTAAAACAAAAAATGAACTGCTATTTGGAGACAGAATACAAGCTTTTCTATCGAAGACAAAAGGTAGATTCGAGGTTACCACAGAAGACGGAAGTTCTGGCTCTAAAGGAGTCGTTACTGACCTTGCGGAGAAATACTTGGCTAGGAAAAAGTTTGAATATATGTACACTTGTGGACCCGAACCTATGATGTATAGGATGCTTTTGTTGTCAGAACGATTTCAAGTACCTTTACAAGCAAGCCTAGAACGGTTGATGCGATGCGCCATAGGCATCTGTGGAACCTGTGTAATAGGCAAATTCCGAGTATGCAGAGACGGACCAGTTCTTACAGGTGAACAGTTAAGCGAAGTTAAAGAAGAGTTTGGACATTTTAAAAGAGCCTTTAACGGAGGAAAAGTCAAGCTTTAGACTTCCGAGCACACGATTCTTAACCTAGGTCTTGTACATGATTAAAAAGACTTTAATGGAAAAGTCATGCGGAGAGGTTGATTTGTATTTCAAAAAAGTTATATTTGACATATGTTATTGTGGTTGATGGCGGGTTGTGAAATGAGAGGTGGCCGCCAAATTCAAAGCTGATTCTCGTCGATGGCTCACTTTAGACTATCGCCCGCTTGAACTGGAAAAACAAATCCGTGATTTCTGGAAGAAAAACAAAGTCGCAAAGAAGCTTGAGCAGCTCAAAGCGGAGGCCAACTGCGGAGTCTTAGGCTACGTAGAGGGACCGCCAACGCTCAACGGTGTTCCTCACGTTGGACACGCCAGAGGACGAGTGATGAAAGACCTTCGTTATCGCTGGAAAAGCATGCAGGGCTACTATGTTCCATTTTGGGCGGGTTGGGACTGCCAAGGCTTACCAGTTGAGTTAGAAGTTGAGAGAGAATTAGGTGTAAAGAACAAAAGAGAATTGCTGGAGAAAGTTGGTGAAGAGCGGTTTATAGCTGAGTGCAAGAAAACTGTAATGAAGTATTGGCGTGAATGGTTTAATGCTGATCAGAAGCTAGGCATTTTCATAAATCAAGACAAGGCTTACTGGACCTATCTTGATGAGTATATAGAGCGGGAATGGCAATATCTTAAACGTGCGTGGGAGCAAGGTTTACTCGGCGAAGGCTACTACGTAGTTGCCTATTGTCCCCATTGTCAGACATCCTTAAGCAATGCTGAAGTCGGCTTAGGATATGAGGAAGTAGAAGATCCATCGCTTTACTTCAAGTTGAAAGTAAGAAATGCTGAAAACGAATACTTCTTAGTTTGGACGACTATGCCCTTCACAATAGTTACAGATACGATGCTTGCGGTTCATCCGGAGGCGGAATACGCTAAAGTCAAGGTTGGCAAAGAAACATGGATATTAGTAAGTCAACGTGTCGAAGCAGTCATGCAAGAGCTCCAAGTTGAAAACTATACAGTGGCTGAGACTTTTCTAGGCAACGAATTCGAAGGAACCAAATATGAATATCCATTCAAGGATTCGGTTTCTCGCCAAAAAGAACTCGACCAGCAGCCACATGTGCACACTGTTGTATGCGAAGAATTTGTTGATGTAACCACAGCTACAGGAGTGGTGCACTTATCGCCCGGAAACGGCGAAGACGACTTCTTAGCTGCGCAAAAACGCAACGTCCCCATATACGTTCCATTTGACGATGAATGTCGATTCACTGCAGAAGCTGGAGAATTCGCTGGCTTGTTTGCCAGAGATGCTGACTCCAAAGTCATTGACATACTGTGCAAAAAAGGACTACTCGTATCGGTGGAAACAGTCAGCCATGAATATCCTACATGTTGGCGTTCCCATCACAAGCTAATATGGTTAGCCAGAAGAGAATACTTCCTGTGGACAAACCGCGTCAACGAAAGAGTTGTAGAAGCAGCCGAGAAGGTTGAATACTTTTTCGAAAGTCCAAAGAACCGTTTTCTCTCGTTCCTGAAAGAAGGAAAGCCATGGTGCGTTTCGAGAGAACGAGTCTGGGGTGCACCATTACCAATCTGGGTGTGTCAAAATTGTGGAAACAAGACGTTGGTGGCAACTAAGAAAGAATTGTTTGAAAAGGCGTTAGAACGTCCGAGTGAAGATTTTGAGTTGCACAAGCCATGGGTAGATCGCCTTACATTGAAATGTGACAAATGCGGCGGCGAAATGAAACGGGAACCTTTTGTGCTCGACACGTGGCATAACAGTGGCGCATGTCCTTATGCACGCTTTACGAGTGAAGAATTTGAAAGGTATGTGCCGGTTGACTTTCTAACTGAGGGGATAGACCAGACTCGCGGCTGGGCAAACACGCTACTGCTTGAGTATGTTATACTTACCGGCAAAGCTGAAGCGCCGTACAAGGCTTTTCTCTACCAGGGCTTGGCTCAAGACGCAGAGGGCAGAAAAATGAGTAAAAGCCTAGGCAACATGTTAGAAGCTAACGCAGTTTTAAAAGAACAATCTGCGGATGTCTTCAGGTTCTACGCCCTTTGGAAATGCACTCCTGTTGACACCATAAACTTCGACGTGCAAGAATTAAGCAAGCGTCCATACCAAGTGTTGGGCACACTTTATCATCTGCACCGCTTCTTTATGCAAAACGCCGAATATGACAACTTCAATCCGAAAGTGCACAAGTTGCAGTGGGCAAAAGAAAACAATGCGTTAAAACCAGCCGACAAGTGGCTTCTGTCTAGGCTTCAAAAGTCAGTGAAGAGTTATACCGAAATGCTGGAAAGGTGCGGATTCAACTTGGCAACTGCGGAACTCGAAGAATTTGTGGTTGATGTTGTTAGCCGTCAATATGTTCCGATGATTCGGCGAGATTTGTGGAGTGACGAACCTCTAACTCTCCAGCGCCGTCTTGCAGTCTACGCAGTGCTTTGGCAAACACTGAAGACCTTACTGCTTCTTTTCAATCCAGCAACTCCATTCCTCAGTGAATCCCTATATCAAAAGGTTTACAGAGAACTAGACAACTCGTTGCCGGAATCTGTAAATTTTGAGAACTGGCCCAAGCCAGATGAGGCTTTCAGGGATGCAGAACTAGAACAAGCCTTCGACGCCCTTCAAAGATGTGTCACTTTGGTGTATTCTGCTCGGCAATCAGCTCAGCTTAAACGTAGATGGCCATTGCAAAAGGCGATCGTGGTAGCACCTAAAATGGTTCTGGATGCTCTCAAAAGCTTAGAAGATGTGTTTTTGGAACTTGCGAACGTGAAACGAGTTGAATATACCCAAGAATTGATGGCTTTCGACGAGAAAGAGTGGGCTTCTGCTTCTGAAGGAAACTTGCAAGTACTTCTTAATACTCGTCGAGACGAGTCTTTGCTAGGTGAGGGCTTGATGCGTGACTTAGCCCGCCGAGTTCAATCATTACGTAAAGAGTTGGGTTTTATGCCAACTGACATATTGGAAGCTGTGCATCTGGCTGAGCTTGACCAAGAAAGCGTGAAACTTGTTGAACCATACTTAGCTGAAATGGCTGAGCTTGTTCGAACTAAGAAAGTGTATTTACATGAAAGGAGAGCTGAAGCTAGAGCTGACTGGCATGAATACCTGTTAGACAACAAGAAAGTCTTTGTTGCCATGTCTTAAGGGACGTTTCAACTAACGTTAAAGATGCTTAAATCCTAGGTCACGTAGTGTTGGGTAACGCTTCTAGACTCAAATATGGATTTTTGTTACGTTTGTTTCAATAATACTAACCTTCACGCGCAAGCCATGCTGTACATTCGCTTGGAAGCGAAGACCAAGAGTAGACATGATTTTCGAGAAGTTATTTTTTGCTCGTTTTTGGCTTTTTTTGTTTTTTTACCTCGTTTTTGCTTTGCTTTCTGATGGTTTTGATAATATAGCTGGTCTAGATTTGCAATTCAGATTCTGAGTTCATAGCTCTTTAATATTTCAAAATCCGAATCGGATTCAGAGTTGGACTGAGAAAAGTGGCATCGCCGATACTTCCAGAGTTCTTTGCACTGCTGTCCGTCGACTTGTTTGCACTGTTGAGTATGCTGACTTGTCTCTTGGAGGAGAAATTTCCAAAAGCTATATCCTATATCTACGTGATGGGTGCTCTCATGGGGTTTGGCCACCTCTGGGTCAGCAGAGAGTTCCTCATCTTTTTTGGGGACTATATGCGCTTCTTGTACAGTGTCCTCTACCTAGCGATTGCTTTGGCTAATGTTGTGGCTGTTAACCTTTACTTGGCTATCTCAAAGAAGAGTTGGACGCTCGCTAAGGCTTGGTCTGTTGTAGTAACGTTTCCAACATTGTTCATTTCGATATTCTTTGTGTATAATTATGGTCATCTTCAAGGGGCAGCTTTCCCACTGTTGATGCTGCAACTAGTCCTTGCAGGCTCTGTTGTTATTTTGGGAACTAGCATCAGCGTTATTCTCAGTCCTGCCTTATTGAAAAAATTGAGGAGGAGGTGACACGATGGAAATAAGAAACATACTATCCAAAAAGTCGGCAAAGCTGTTGGTGTTGCTTTTGATAAACATGCTTATAGTGACAGTTAGCGCTGCCATGTACTATTCGTTGTCAATGACGTCAACAATTGATGTCTACGCGGCTGAAGTGTACTTTAAGGAGGGTACTGATAATGGGACTTCAGGACTGGTTGTAATGTTAGGTGGTCAGAACACAACTGCTGTAATAACAGGTCTCAGAGCTTATCCCAACGCAAGCCTTACGTACACCGATCCGATTAGAGTGAGGAACAATGCTTCAGCGGGTACATACGCTCAGCTTAGGTTAGTCCCCGTAACGAATCCCTCTGGAAATGCAGACCAATTTGTCTACATTAAGTTCATGTTGAATGCGACCACTGCTGAATATAAATGGTTGAACTACACATCGGACGGCAGTACTTGGACTAATCCGACCGGCGCCACGAGTTGGACAGTGACAGGGATCGACGGTGGTGAAGAGTGGCCTATCGTTATCTATACAATGGCGAATGCAACTGCGACTGCAACTAGTTCGGTGACTATCGAGATAACTGTTGATGTCGACTAAGTCTTCACCCTCCTTTTTCTATTTCTGAAGTAAAAGGAGAGTACGGTATGGTAGAATATAATAGAGAGTTTAGAACGGTTCATAAGTCGATTTGGGTAGCCTTGGCTCTCTTACTCGTTTTTAGCTTCTTGTTGCAGAATGTGGCAGGAAGCGTTTACTATTCCTTATTGATTGAGCCTAACACGACTGTCACGGCTCCTCCAGTAATTCTTCAAGGCGGCATAAATGGCACAAGCACAATCTACACGAACTCGACCAGCGCAAAAGTCAGTGTATCAGGTTACGGCTACGATTTTGTTGACAACAATGAAACTGATGTGGACTTAAGTGCAGATATTGGAGCTCATAGTAATTTTACAGCGCAGAAATACGGTCCAGACTTGATTAATGACACTCTAACGGAAGAAAATACCGGAGGAAATGGTGGAGGAACAGACTTCCCAATTCAAAACATGAATTTCACTTCTGATACATCAAGCTGGAATTTTGTTATTGTCTCAGGCACTGATTTTGCTGGAGGTTGGAATAATACTGGGCAAACGGGTGGAAGTGCATATATAGATGTCACAACTCGTAACGAGGCGGGAGAAGCTTATTGGAACCAAAGTTCTGTTGCTACGGTAAACAGCACATTACAATCAGTATGTTTAAATCACCGATGGAAAGTTGAAGTATGGAACACAGTTGACTCTGGAACGTTAAAAGTTATTCTCGTCCATCCAAACGGAACAAATTGGGAGGTTTGGACTCAAACATTGAGTGGAGCAACATCATGGTCTAGTCTGGTATATACGAACCTAACGGATTATTTCACGGCTAATGGCACATATTCTTTAAGACTTGACTTGGTAGCTGACTTAGGAAACGCTGATTTAGCCCAATTAAAAATATACTATGACGATTCAGGAATAGGTCTTGTCTATAACGGAGAAGCAGCCAATTATGAGTTAGATTTAGAAGTTCAATGGACAAGCGTAGACTACGACGAAACATACGAGGAATTATGCATAAAGACTGGAACGTTCAGTGGTTCAGAAGACATTATGGTATTTGCGTGGAACGTTTCTATTTCAGATTGGCATTTTCTTTACAATTTAACAGCAAGTAGTTGGAATAATGTTTCAGTAACGGATTGGCTCAATAACGAAAATTTCACGGCAAGATTTCTGTGTGGAACAGAAAGCAGCGATACAAACCAAGACAGCTGGAACATAGATGCAACGCTTTTACACGTTTGGACAGAAAATGATTACGTTTATGATTACGTCCTCAGAGTGAACAACACTGTTACGGATTCTTGGCAGATTAGGCTGAAGAAATACACTGAATCAACCATTAGCCGTTTAGAAAACTGCACCATCTACTTCCACAATTCAACTGACGGAACTTCAGGTCAGATTTCCATCGAGAACGGTGTATCCACGCAAGATATAGGTCCGTGGTATGATCTGCCCTCTTCAGAAATAATCTACATAGCAATGAGAGCCGAAGCAAACAGCACAGCAACCTCATACATTCGTACTTATCTAGAAATCCGTATCCCAAGCACTACGATTTATGCTCAATACATCATAACCTTTGAAATCACGTAATCTTAAACGTCAACCAGACAAATTGATTTTACATATCTAAATTACATATGTAGAATTCATTAAGTCTATATGACAGTAGCATACCATTCAGACCTAGTGAAACTCATGTTTCCATCCGAGTTTCCCTTCAATATAGTTCTAATTGTAGCAACCGCAATCATCATAATATCCTACGCGATACTTATCATCAAACTAAAACCGTCAATAGAAACAAAACCCTCAATAAATAGGCATCTTGAAAGAAGGAAAAATACTCACATCGAGCCGATAAGATCAGAAAAGCTAGCCACAACCACCGAGACCAAAAAAATCACAAATGAAGAACCAGCGCCTCCTGTTGAAACTCAGAAAACTCCAAAAATGCCCATTGAAAGCATTCAAACTAAAGCACGCGTTGAGACTGCTGAGACTGTTGAAACTGAGGAAGAGCAAAAACCGAAAAAGGATGAAGAAGCAAAGAAGTCTTTCTTACTATTTGGAGAAAGGAATTTTGAAGGTTGCCCTCATAAATTCGGGTATTTAAACAGTCTTCCGAAAAACACACCTATTCCCGACGAATGTTTTGGCTGCCCTCAAATTGTCGAATGCCTAAGGAACTTAAAGCCTAAATGAGAGGTGCTAAGTCATGTCATTGCTAGTCAGAGACGTAATGACCAAGAACGTAATAACAGTAGATTCCTCAGCACCAGTAAAGACAGTAGCAGAGCTCATGGACAAACACGACATAGGATGTCTAATTGTAATGAAAAAAGGAAAACCCATCGGAATCATAACTGAACGAGACATGCTCAAGAGAGTTTTGCTTCAATTCAGAGATCCCAGAATGACCAGAGTCAACGACATAATGTCAACACCCCTCATAGCCTCAAATCCCGAAACAAACGTCCGCGAAGCCGTGAGACTCATGAACGAAAGAAGAATCAAAAAACTCCCTGTAGTTGAAGCCAGCCATCTCATAGGCCTTCTAACCATAACAGACCTTGTTCGCTCATTAGCATATTTCGAACACGTTATTACTTCACTCTGCTCAAGATGCAAATGGGGCAAGAACCCTTCTAGTACACCCGGATAAGACTCTATCTCCATTATTTTACTGAACTTCTTAGTTCTTTCAGTAGTTTATCGTCTTCACCATGCAAGTCTTCCAAAGTCTGTGAACGACGAACCTTATTCCAGAAGGAAGTAATATTCGATTGTTGCCAACTTATAGGAGACATAGATGTTTCAGAGGTTCCGCTAGCCCAAAAACGAGAATATTGGAACCACACACAGAATGAAAACGATGATCAGTCCGAGGGCGGCTAACTTTCTGAGACTTGTAGGCTGTGAAACGTCATCCAACGGACCTGGATGCTGACGGAAAGAGAGAAAGAGAGCTATGAACGCCATTGGATACCAGATAATAAGCAACAGAATAATTCCAAGATATGAGAGAATTCGGTGTGCTCTTTTCCCAACCAAACTTCGAGCAACATGACCGCCATCAAACATGCCCACAGGCATCAAATTAAGCATTGTAATGATCATGCCAACCCAACCAGCAAAAGCAACTGGATGGAATAGTATCCATTTCCCGTTTCCACTTGGTGGAAACAACCTGATAATTAACTCAAACAACAGTGGCACTCCAATTTCCGTTGCGCCTGAAGGCAACTCACTGGTAACAACGGACAACTGAACCCCGATAAGAGCGACAAATATTGACACTATGAAACCCGCTATGGGTCCTGCGAAACCAAGATCGAACAAAGCATCCCTATTTGGAGGAAGAGACTTCTGCTGAATAACCGCTCCGAAAGTTCCAATGGGAGGGAGGCCGGGAATAAAATAGGGATAGGTAGCCTCCACAGCGTGTTTGTCAGCAATAAGTTTGTGCCCCATCTCATGGGAACCCAGTATAGCCATGATCGCCCCTGTAAACATCAATGCGCCCTTAATATCTGATTGAAGGTATCCAGAAAGGAACACGGTTCCTAGAGTTGCAAAAAATAGTCCGATATTTATGATGCTTCGGCTGGGCTTTGTATAGGGTTTCGGTATAGCCCGGAGCACAATTTTCTCGTCTTTCCTTCTGAGAACTGGAATAAGCCTCAGAGGTTCCATATGCTGCGTGAGCCTCAAGAAGGCCTCCTTTGAATCCTCCCGCATCCTCACGTAGAAGGTTGCGACACCATGATCTACGAAACCCTCCTCCACATCAAACTCTGACTCGATCATGACGCGAATCTGTCCGAATTTAGTGATCATTTCGGAAGGCTCAGCCGAATAGTCGCTTGAAGATGCGCTACACATGATGATTCAATACTCAACTACACCTGGAGGTATTAGAATGTTATGTCAATGAATTATCTGCTCATATCAAGTTGCCTAGTCTCAGATTGCGGTCAGAGGAAAAGCATAAAATCTGATAAAACGGTTAAGCACCATATGTGCCGTGCTACTTTTTCTTGCTTAGCCACCACTTCAGATATTCTTTACGCTTTTGTTGGCGTTCGTCCTCTTCAGACGCGGTTCCAGGTCGCAGTTGGCGCCGTAGTTCTATAAGCTCTTGATGGGTAAGCGATATACCGCAGCTTTTGCACACATGGCGCTTAGTTGCCGAAATATAATGCATTTCACCACCGCATTCTGGGCAATACCACATGTTCGAATCGCCTTTTCTGCGAAAATAAGGTGCACGGAGTGAGAAATAGCTTTTGGTTTCTCTTTAGAAATTCTTTCTTAGGGCTTTGCCGGCTAATGCTTCTATATGGTCGTTTCTTTCTATAGTTACTTTGCCGTTGACTAAGACGTATTCTATGCCCTCTGGATATTGATGGGGCTCGACATAGGTGGCTCTGTCAAGAATAGTTTCTGGATTGAATATCGTCATGTCCGCGTGCATTCCCTTTTTGATCAATCCTCTGTCTTTTAACCCAAGTTTTCTTGCTGGCAAAGAGGTCATTTTGCGTACAGCGTTTTCCAATGTTAAAGTTTTCTTCTCTCTAACATATTTTCCCAAAACTCTAGGAAAGGTTCCGTAGCCTCTCGGATGAGGTTTACCTTGACCTAAGACACCGTAGGGTGCAGCTGCCGAGCTGTCTGTTCCTATCATTGAAAGAGGATAACGCATAACCAGCTTTACATCTTCCTCGCACATTGCAAATCGTACAACGCTGACAGCAGCGCTCTCCTCAATCAGCAAATCAAAAACAAACTCAAAAGGATCTATCTCTCTTGAACGCGCAATCTCTTTTACCGATTTTCCCTCAAACTCTGGATGCCTCTTACTTCGAGCTATGATTGTAGCGTCCCACTCTGCCGCTTTTAATGGACTTCCCCATTCTGGCGTGCCTTTTTCCATGTCTTTCCTTAATTTTTCACGGATTTTCGGATCTTTCAATCTTTCGAAGAGTTTTTCGCTTCCACCTTCGTGAGCCCAATGTGGCAGCATCGAAGCTAGACCGAAGCTTCCAGCAGTGTAAGGATAAACGTCGCATGTTACATCAATGCCTCTAGCTCTTGCTTCATCGATCATTCTAAGAGTTTCTCTAACCTTTCCCCAGTTGGCTTTTCCTCCAGCCTTATGATGAGAAATCTCCACAGACATTCTTGCTTTTTCGCCGATTCTTATTGCTTCTTTCACAGAACTGAAAAGGCTCTCTCCCTCACCCCTAATATGAGAGGCATAAATTCCTCCGTAGCTTGCGACAATCTTTGAGAGTTCAATCAACTCGTCGGTTTTTGCATAACAACTGGGCGGATAAATCAATCCTGTTGATATGCCAAAGGCGCCTTCTATCATTGCTTTAGCCAGATGCTTCTTCATTTCTTCGAGTTCAGTTTCAGTTGGCGCTCTGTTGTCAAATCCCATAGCGCAGACTCTTATGTTTGCATGTCCAACAAGAGGAACCACATTTACGGCAATTCCCTGCTTTTCTAAGCGGTCTAAATATTCCTCCATTGTTGACCAGTTTAACTCCAAGCCAGATTCTTCAAGAATTGGCTTAGTTTTCCTAATTTCTTCTTTAAGAGTCTCATTCAGCGGAGCTGCTGCGCCGCCGCAGTTCCCAATGACCTCTGTGGTTATTCCTTGTCTAATCTTGCTTTCCGCTTTAGGATTGATTAGCAATGTGAAGTCCGAATGAGAATGCATATCTATGAATCCCGGAGACACCGCAAACCCAGAAGCATCAATAGTCTGCAAAGTCTTTTCAGAATTTAAATTGCCAATTTTAACGATTTTTGACCCTTCAATTCCAATATCTCTTTTGAATCTCCGACTACCTGTTCCATCAATGACATACGCATTCTTGATAATTATATCAAACATTCTAACAGCCTCTCCATCATCAACTTCAAAATAACATACATATATAGACTCAACGTTAGGTTATGAAGTTTGTCAATCCCGCTTCCTTCGCCAGTTGAATAGCTCGCTCTGTTTCGCTTCGTGTAAGCCTTCTTTGTAATTCTGGTATTTCATCTGCTCTCCATTCTGGGCGATATTGAAACATAACGTTGGTTCTCACCTGTGTTCCAAGGTTTTCAGCAATCCAGTTCATAATCGGTTTTGTGCAGCATTCCAGATGCTCAGGCAAAACCAAAACTCTGATTAGCAGTTCTCCGTATTTCTTGCCATAGAGATGGTTTCGGATGCACGATTTCCAATAATGCGGAGCATCTGAGATACGTTGGGCACACTGTTTCGGTCCGTATTTAAAATCAAGCAAATAGACATCGACAAAGCCAGCGAGAAGCTTTGCTGTTTCTTCACTATAATAAGAGTTGGAGTTCCAAACAACAGGCACGTTCACGTTCACATGCTTGAACGTTTCAAGCCACTGTTCAAGCCAAGGTGTAGGCTCACCACCAACCAAGTTGACATTTCTGCAACCTTCCTTCCTAAGGTGCTCAACCGACTTCGCCAGTCTTTCAGGCGTATAGATTTCGCCGTGTTCAAACCACTGTGAAATCGTCCAATTCTGGCAATGTCGACATTTTAACGTGCAGCCTAACGTGAAAATTGTTCCAGACGGCACAAGTTCTGGTTCTTCACCCATATGCTCAAAAATTGTCGAAACAGTGATTTGGGCCCCGCATTTGCAGTAGCCCAGTTCCCCGGCAAGTCTGTTGAAACCGCATCTGCGAGTGCAGAAGTGACATTCTTCAAGAATACGCTTAGCAATTTCAGTTTTTAAATCTAAATAAGATGTTTCAGGTGTTTCTAGCTCTTCGAGACTTTTTTGACGGGTGTCAATTTCCTCTTCTAGACGATAGTATTCTACAGTTAGCCTATCATGAAGCGCCCAGAGTTTCTCTATCGAATCTTCACTGTCAAAGTTGGCTTGCAACTTCTTTGCAATCATAAATTTCGATGGTTTGTCATTCTGCATCACGTCGAAGTATCGTGGTAAACTTTGCCTAGTCCTTTTATCTCTTAACACGGCTAAGGCATCGGGTCTCCAAACAGTCCACATGACACTCCATCTTCAACAAGTATTTCCTTAAATTAAGGCGTATGGATAGGAGAAGCCTCCGGAATGAAACTTTCCCTTTATGGCTATGCTGTGTCCACATGCTGGGCAGCGCATATCTTTGGTTAAGTTCCACTTTGTGATTTCAAAGCTGAACCGTTTGATGACCAGTTCGTTGCAG
>Ga0209635_10000974_pt1 | contig 20796 bp, 24 predicted proteins | sample DeeMarSWOR230_32_FD_187463 | JGI IMG/M metagenome (GOLD analysis project Ga0209635, IMG submission 187463) | Marine sediment microbial communities from White Oak River estuary, North Carolina - WOR-2-30_32 (SPAdes) (version 2) | ecosystem: Environmental > Aquatic > Marine > Intertidal zone >...
TGTGAAGTAGATGAAGTAATCATTCTTCTTTACGAAGTTGCAGTAGCGAGCAATGGCGACAAGTCTCTCCCAAGAGTTCTTATCTTCATCAATGAGCAGCGAAACATACTCTTTGAGCGCTTTGAGATCTGCGGACGCGAGTAATATGCCCTTTATCTCAAGATGCTCTTCAAACTCTCTAACTGCGTTCACCGATGATTCGATATCCTCGTTGCTAATTTTCCGCGCTTGAAGATGTTTTCTAAATTCACTTTCCATCAATCTATTCACACTCACCAAACCATTGGCAAGTAACCTTCCTTGATTAGGTTTGACATGATGTCTCCAACATATTCCACTTTGACTCCAGTCTCTGCCAGATTTCGGGACACGTTCTGCTCATCAGATATCGCCTTACAAGCGAAGCAATCTGTCAAGGCGGCTATTTCTCTAGCCTTATTCCCTACTTCTTCATCATTTGCCGCCAACTGCTCAGACGGCCCGAAAAACACGACCTTGGCATCATTCAGCCATTTATACTTAATAACGTTACGTGCGTACATCAAACCGGCAAGAGCCGTCTCCCGGTCGCCACTCGCAATTACAACCAACAGCTTTGAACCCATCGAAGACCCCAACAATATACAGAAAGATCGCTGCCCTTAAGAATTGCACCGTCATATGACGGGTATGAGTACACTCGAGCATCGAGTGAGATTGCCCATGGGAACAACTGAGAGGGCCAATCTCAACGCCGCTCGACTTATCGAGCCCCTCGTTCTCGTGTGAATTCTCTGGCTTTTCTCTCTATAACTTACACATCGATAGCAGTAATGCAGACCACAAATCTGTATCACAGAATAATAATTGGTATTAAACGGTCTCCATATCAGTAGTTTAGATTGTGGGGACAGAATGGTCGAAAAGTCGCTTTATGAGGCCGCTTGGATCCTTGGTCTAATCGCAGGAATCGTGTGCATATTATTTGCCATCTTCAGCTTTTTCGGCTATGTACCAGAAATCTTGGATAAGCCAATTAGGGGTCTTACCGGCTTGATTAGCGCTGGAATCCTCGGCATTATGGGTTTCCTAATCTTGGGCGCTGCGCGAATAACAAAGGCTGGAGGTAAGAGCGCATCCACAGGAGGAATACTGCTGCTGGTCTTTGGCTTTGTCGCGTATTTGGTTGGCGGCGCAATTGGTGCTATTGCAGCCATTTTGAGCGGTTTTATCGCCCTTGTTGCCAGATATGCTTAGAGAAAAAGACGAACTCTCCTATGAAGCATCTCCTGCTGGGCGGCATCGCAGATTCAGATGCACGGGTCTGGTCAAGGCTCCCTGTTAGTTTACAGATGTGCTTCAGCCATAGTTGGGAAGCTCCATTATTGCCACAGCCGATTATGCAAGAGTTCCCTACCCATCTATGGGCTTTAGATTTGAACTCGCATCCCTACCAATCTAATCCTTTCAGTCCCGCGAAGACTGATTAGAGCGAGTTCCCTACCTGCTTTCTGCAGATCTTGAAGACGCTTCGTGAAATGAGGCAGGTTGAAGGGAGGAAGTCATCCTTGCAGAATTAGGATGGAGAATCCTGATGCCACTGCAGTGATCACGATATATATGAGTGCTGCGAGAAAAGCGGGAGGAAGAGATTCTAGCCAGCTTGTTCCATGATACCGCCTAAGCAAGAATACCCAACTAATGACAGCGAGCACGACGCCAACATCCATTACAGGCACGAAGTTAGGCAAGAAAGGTGCAGCTAACCCACAGGCCGCTCCAACAGCTAAGCCCAAGAAAGAGACCACGAACGCACTTCGGTAGAACGTCCTTTGGGTAGAGCCACCAGCCAAGATGTTCGAGAAAAACAAAGTCAGTATCACTAAGCTGGGAACGAAAGACAGGGAGAAAACGATGAGAACGGGCAGAGACAACAAACAACTTCACACTCACATTACATAGGTAGTCTGTCTTGACAGATGTTTAAATAGAAAACTCACATTTTGTAGTCACAACTTGTGATTATACACGTGCCTTGTATCAACAGGCAGTGGGCGACCATACAAGCTTTAATACATCTTGCCACTCTACCATGCTTCTCAAGGATTGAAGCATCTTGGACAGAGTAAGGAGCAAGCAAACGTTTGGTTTTCCTGCCATCATAAAAGACTTGCCTGAGGCAGACATACCATTCCAAGGCGTTAGGGCATGGATTCTGCAGGGTCAGGACTGCCAGCTAATATTCTTCGAAATGGAGTCCACGGCGTTGGTACCAGAGCACAGCCATGACTATCCACAGTGGGGCATGGTTGTCAAAGGGAAGATGATGCTAACCGTAAATGGCAAAACAAGGACCATCAGAAAAGGCGACGACTACCTGATCCCTGCCAAAGCAAGACACCGTGCAGAATTCCTAGGTCCAACACAAGTAATCGATTTATTCTCTGAAAAAACCCGGTACAAAGCTAAAATCGCCGAATAGCTGATTCGCCGACGAGAATATGCTTGCAGGCTCTGCAAAGGTATTTCGAATCTTGATTTTGCTTTCTGTTTGTTTATATCGATGGACAGGCAAAGGTTAGTCCGGTGTCTGAGTGATGCTCAAAGTGGAAGACATAATGGTCGAAGACGTCATCACCGTGGATTCCGACGCGCCAGTGATGGAAGCAGTGAAACTCATGAATCAGCAGGAAATCGGATGCATCGTGGTCACAAGGCGTGGAAAAGCAGTTGGGATAATCACTGAACGGGACCTCCTGAAGCGGATTATCACAAAATCGAGAGACCCTAAGACAACTAAGGTCCGCCAGATAATGACCAAACCCCTCATAATTGGAGACCCCAATATGGATTTGGAAGAGGCCACGAAACTTATGTTCAAACAAAGAATCAAGAAACTCCCGGTCATCGAGGGCAAAAGGCTTGTCGGATTGGTAAGCCTCACGGACATCGCGAGATTTCAACCTCAAATGATGAGAATACTCAAGAAACTGTCGAAACAGCATGCACCACCGAAACGCCTACAGAAAGTCTTGAGCTACTACGTAGTTTAGGCGTCAAGCACCCAAAAAAGAAGGGGAAATTCTACACTCTATCTTTTCTTCATGCTTTCAATGAAATCATCTATGGGTATCGCCGCTAAAGTCATGATTTGAACCGTTCCCCGAGAACCAAGCTCCAATGAGACTCGCGAAATGGTTTTGTTGTCCGGGGCTTCCACAATGTTAACGAAGTCGTAAGGTCCGAGCACAGCATACTGTGACAGAACTTTAGCACCTAAGGCTTCGATTTCCTTATTGACTTCTTTGATCCTCTTCGGTCTTTCCTTCACTGTTTTTCTTCCTTCATCAGTCAGTGTTGAAAGAAGTACATATATTGGCATGTATCAACCTCCAATACTATGTACCTCTCCTAGAGCATTTCTATTTTTCGCAAGACAGCATCTTCGAAAGCTAAGACTGTTTACGCAATGCTTACATGAAAAAATCTCTTGCGGACTATATACCTCAAAACTGAAGCAACTGCTCCAACAGCCGCGCCTAGAGCTGCACCAAGAGGAGTGGAGCCAAAGAAAGCAACCATAAATCCTCCTTGAAGTGACAACAAGAATGGAAGAAACAATGATTGGAACCAAAAGGTATGTACAGAGTTCTGAAAGAGCTGGAAAAGCCACTGGTACGGATGGCCTTCATCTCCGAACATTCCTACGCTGACGAATACTGCCGTGGAGAGGAATCCCCATAAGGCTCCGATGATCAGTCCCGTTGCCATGTACCGCGCTTTCAGATAGGCTGGGAGTTTTTTGCTCTTCAACCGATCTACGGCCTTAATCGTCCATCACCATACAGCCTTGCCTGTTCTTGTGTGGATGCTTCGATGTTGCTCTGATCAGCTCTTCTCGTAGTTACCTCAGACTAATAAGTAAAACGATTGTCTGGATGGTCCTAGCATCTCTTTGCCCTGCCCACGTGCAGACCGAGAGCAGAAATCCTGAGTCCAAAAAATGCGCGCTCCACATCTTTTCAACACGTCTCTGAACCCCTTGAGTGGAAACTAAATTGGGGATGTAACTATAGTTCGGATACGTCAACGTAGAGTTTCCTTTTTCCCAGGTTCGGGAATCCTCCTCGTTTCAGGGATTTGATAAGGAAGTGCAATTTCAGTTTGGTGTGGCTGAACTGTGAGAGGACAGCAGGAATCGGGCTCTCCGTATCCACTGGTATGTGAAGGAAGTTGATGTTGTTATCCAATGCCACATTGATCATGTGCTTGATCAACTCTGTGATACTCTCAGGGTTCTTGTAAGCCAGAGTGGTCAAGTTATAGCTCGAAAGTGGTTCACCTTGCTTAAATATAGTCGGCATTTTGGTGAACAGCCCTAACAGCTTCATCAGGAGTGCCTGGGTTCTGAGTCTCCAATTGAGTTTCTGCACGATGTATCTTCTCACCCTGTTGTAATTCCAGTAGCCTATGCAAGCCTTAATGCCCTCACTGTCTTCATAAACCAGAATGTTGTGAAGGTCAAAGTAGGGCAGTCGTCTAACGTATTCCATGAAGTCTTCAGCGCAAAAAGGAGTGAAGAAATCGTAGTCGCGATACATCTCGTTGATCAGCCCAGCGACTCTATCAACGTCCTTCTTCTCCATACTCCGAATATACGTCTGTCCAGCAGTCTTCTGTCTACCGTGAGCTATCAAAGAAAATATCATGCAGTCTTTCACTCTTTTGAACCCCACTTTCGAAAACAAGTTCATTGAAGGTAAGTTGTCCGCTGTAATATCCAGATGTAGCAACTCGACCTTCTCGTCACGTGCAATATGCTCGATGTGTTTTTGCAGCCGGACTGCGATTCCTTTCCGTCTGTGATGTGGATCAACTATGAAACCATACTCGTAAGCTGTTTTGAATTGTCTGCCTTCTATATAGGTATCATTGATCGCACACGCAGCAGAACCGACAATGCTATCATCTTCAACAGCCACCAGAACATGCCAATCTTTGAAGGGGCTGGAACGAGCAAAGTAATCAGGTGAACAGTCAACGCCAAGGACGAAATCTGTGCCTTGTGGACATTGCCTCTGAAGTTGAATAAGAGCTCTATTATCCTCTTCAACAGCCTCTCGAATTCTAATCACAATGCTTCACTACCCTAAGGCTTTCTTGTGCGATGCATTTGCCGTATACGATAGTTCATATTTATGTTTCTCAGTGTTTCACTATTCAATGAACCATTTCCTGAACTCCATAGATACGCGTTATTGAAGTAGATTGTATTGAACCTAATTCTAGTTCTATCAAATATACGAAAAAAATCAAGAAAAGAGCAGGGATTCGGTGTTTGCTTTCCTCTTGATCGATATCACCATCTAATAAGGGCAGCCTAACTTCTGCTCTCAAGCAGACACTGCTTTGCCATAGAATTCTCGGAATGGTTTCCAAAACAAGATGAAACCAGCGATGAAAAAGCACATCCATGCAAGCCCTGATGTCAATGCGAGATAGATTAGGTTCCACAGAAGAAACATTAGCACGACTGCTGTGCCCCACAGCCCGAAACTTAAGAACATGAGCGAATTGTAGATGTTGGAATGTTTAAACTGCCTGATTGGGTCGGATGCACAGAATTGTATTACACTTATCGTAGTCCATGCCAAAATGAACAAGAAGAGGTCGAATAAGACAGATAGGAAGAAGAGTGTGAGCTGTGCTGGGGTGCTTCGTGGGTCTGGAAGCTGGGTCATAAGTATAGTAATGGATGTGAAGGTGAATCCGCTGAAGAGCGAAAGCACGCTCGAAAGATTTGAGAGGTGACTAATGAAATTCGAATAATCCTCCCATTTCGTGGGCACTCTATATTCACCGACAATGGATTATGTTCATTCCTGCTATAACTTTTCCTAACTTCTGTCATTGTCCTTTTCAGGTTATATTAACAATCCAAGGTCAAGAAGATTCCTTGATTAGTAAACTGACAAAGCCTAGCTTCAGCGTGCTTGATACCTGCATTAACTGAAGAAGTTCTGTTTGCATTTGGAGTCAGTGGCTTGCTTGGTTGGATAGCTTTAAAGGTCTTCTGGCATATTTTCATCAAGTGTTTCTGTAGCTTGGAAGAGGAACTTGAGGAGTTGCTTCGCACATTGATAAATTCTGAAGGTGGATAAGTGAGATTAAGTGCGTGATGAGAGCTTAGAAAAGCTGTTACGTGTCAAGAACCTCCAAACCTATTTCCATACTAAAAGAGGAACAGTAAGGGCGGTTGATGGAATAAGTTTTGACATCTGCAAAGGGAAAGTTGTGGCGTTGATAGGTGAAACTGGTGCTGGCAAAACAACCGTTGCTTTCTCAATTCTAGGGTTGATTCCGAATCTCTTCAGGGTAGAATCTGGAATCCTTGACCCAACCAGACATACTATCTTTGGAAGACTTGTGAAGACAGCTTACAAGGTTGCCTCAAAAGGTGAAATTGTTAATGGTGAAATTCTCTTCAAAGGTAAGAATCTGCTGACATTGCCAGAAGAAGAGATGAGAAAGCTGAGAGGAAATGAAATGTCGATGATATTCCAGAATCCAGTTGCTTCTATGCATCCAATGAAGATAATTGGGTATCAAACTGGGGAGCCGAAAGAGGCTCATGAAAAAGTGAAATGGGAGGAAATAAGGGAGACTGTCTTTGACTATCTTGGAAAGGTCGAATTGAAAGAGCCTAAGAAGCGCTATTATCACGATCCTCATAGGTTTAGTGGGGGAGAAGGGCAAAGAATAATGATTGCAATGGCATTGATCTGCAATCCTTCTCTGCTAATAGCGGATGAGCCAACTAGCTCTTTGGACGTTTTAGTGAAGAGACAAGTGCTAGAGCTACTAAGAAAGATGAAGAAAGAGTTTGAGCTGTCGGTGCTCTTGATGACCCATGAGCTGGGAGTAGTAGCTGAAATATCTGATCATGTCGGAGTTATGTGTGCAGGGAAGCTCATGGAATTCAGTGACGTTTTCACAATCTTTAAAAACCCAGCTCACCCCTATACAAGAGGATTGCTAGCCTCAGTGCCCAGAATCGATAGAAAAACAAGAATTAAAGGAATACCTGGATCTCTGCCTGATCCTTATGATTTACCTAAAGGCTGTCGATTTCATCCAAGATGTGAGCGTTCAAGAAGAATCTGTCGTGAAAAGGAGCCAGAATCGGTAGAAATTAGGCCAGGGCATTTGGTGGCTTGTTCAAGAGTACATGATTTTTGAATCTACAACCATTCTGGATCTGGGCTAAGGCAGAATCAGCCAAAGTGTGTTCTTGCGTTACTACTACAAACCATTTCTCCAAGACATCAGAGCTAAGACAATGAAAGGAATTGAACCATTGCAACAAGAACTACTCGAAATACTATCCTAACTCTCCCTTTTTTTGTATCGAACGAGAGCAATTTCATGAACTCCATAGAAACGTATGGTCGAAGATTGGTTTCATGTGAAACTATGGAACATTCCTTCGTCAGTTTATTATTCCTCTGTTTGTCAAGTTTTTCTTGAGGTGTGGAAAACCATCTGTTACCGTTGACCTTCCTCTCACTCTATCCACCTTTTACCACACCTCTCTACACTGTTTCCTGGAGAATGTCTAGCCGACAAATTCCTCTGACATTCGCTAATGAGTAACACAAAAGAGAAGAGGGTAAGGATTCAGTGTTCTGCTTCAGCTTGCTTGATATTCAGATATTGCCCAAATGATATAGAAAATTTCTCCAGAAGATGTAAATTCTGGTATACCCATATGATTCAGTCAGTTGAGAAAGGTGAGCAAAATTGAAAGGAAGTACGGTTTGCGGAATAATGCTGGCATTGATTACGATAAGCGTTTCAGGGCTGCCATCTACTCTATGGGTAGTTCAGGCTTCTCCTGACACGATTCTTTACATAGAACCTTCCAGCATTGTCGACCCAACGCTAACACCTGGAAGCACATTTACTGTAGATGTGGTACTTTCTGATGTCGAGTATCTTTATACTTGGCAGTTCAATATGACCTTTGACCCCGCTGTGCTGAGAATTGCCAACCTAATCGAAGGCGATTTCCTCAAAGTTCACCCAGAGGGAACATGGTTTCTTAACAAGACTGAAAATGAAAGGGGATGGGCACTCATTGGTTGTTCAACTATAGGCGAATACATAGGAGTAAGTGGCAGTGGAACATTGGTAGCTGTTGAGTTCCAGGTGCTGGCAGTAGGAGAATCTCTCATAGAGTTTCAAACTGAGCCAATCGACGGCTATCAATGGACCTATCTGCTACAGCAATTGTCAGCTTTTCCTCCCCCTAACTTCAATAAATTGTATCCTTCCGACGATTTCACGACTCAAGACTGTTATTTCAACAATCTTGCAGTGCTTGTATCCGCTTCTCTAGATGTCGACCCTAATGCACTTAATCTGAGAAGCAAAGGAGGATGGATTACAGCTTACATTGAGCTTCCAGAAGGCTATGATGTCAATGATATTGATGTTTCTACAGTCAGGCTTAATGATGCTTTCTCGGTGGATACTGATGCTCCTGCAAATATCTGGGATTATGACGGTGATGGTGTCCTTGACCTGATGGTGAAGTTCAACCGAACTGAACTGATTTCATATCTCTATAGCGTTCTGGAAATAAGGTTGAAGACTGTTGCCTTGACAATCTCCGGACAGCTTGTGGATGGGACATCCTTTGAAGGCTCTGATGTTATAAGAGCTATTCTTGCTGGAGACGTAAATGGAGATGAGCTGGTAAACGTTATCGACCTTTCAATGGTAAGTGTAGGTTATGGTGCTCTGAAGGGAGAGGATGCTTACGACGTAGACCTTGACTTGAATAACGACGGTATTGTTGACATGAAAGACTTGACGGCAGTCGCCATCAATCTTGGAGCGACAATACCAGAGTAAATTCTCAATCTTCTTTTTTTCTTATGGCTCATAGGTCATTTCAAGTTGCATCAATAACGTTTGATCTAAGGTCAGCAAAAATGGGAGTTCAACACTGCTGATTGCGTTGAGGTAAAAGAAGTATTTCAGATTCATAACATTTTACTGCAAAGCTCTACAATGGGAGATATAGTGAGAATCATTGAAGAAGTCTGCTGTTGTAGTTGGTGTCTTAGCTCTCATAATGGCTTTTGTTTCACTTTATAGTTTTCTGTTCCCTGGAAGCGCTCTTCTTCAAGGGATTAACACGGGACTAGTCCCGTTAGGAAACCCGTTTCTGATGGTTTCGTTTTTTGCTTTTAGTGTCATATGCTTTTCCTTTGGATTCTCAGATGGTAAAAAAGCAGACCAGAATTTTCAACCAGAGTCTATAACTGATACAGCGTCAAAGAAGAAGGCTAGAAAGAGAATCAAAGTAAAGGGACATTACATGCAGGTGAGACAGCGTTCAACCAAAAGGGGTAAGAAAGGAACGATTATGGGCAAATGGAAACCAAAGAGTAAGAAAGAAGATACTTAGTGTTTACTTCATCGTGCCGGATATTCGTACTTGGCATTGCGGCAAATTAGGAAGGAACCTTTAGAGCGAATCTATCACTTCCATGACCTCGGAGTGTCTTTTCTCTTCGACTTCTCTTATTCTCCGTATAAGGAAGTTCTTCCATCTCTTGCTCTTCCAATCCTTCCGGACTCTGTAGAAATGGACAAAAATGACATGGACCCCATGCTCTCTATATATCTTCTGTTGATATTCCCAATTGATGTGCTTCCCCCAACCACAGACTTCGATGTATAATCCCAATTTTGGAATGTAAAAGCTAGGCGTCCACACTTTTGGATTGTTGTTTTCATCTTGCACAAAAACTGGAGACTGATAAATCCAGTTGAGACCTAATTCCTCTAAGTAATAGGCGACTCTTATCTCCGAATATCTCATATCACGGGAAAGTGAATCCATTTCCGTTCTTCCTCTTTGCATTAGAACAGGTTGTTATGATCACCTAATGCTCCATTTCAAGCTGCATTAGTAACGTTTGATTATTCTAAGATTAATAAACATCTGAAATTTGAAGTTTCAACGTTTCTTCGTGAAGTTGTATTAATAATTTAAGGCTGAGAAAATTCTTAGAATCAATGAACCTGAGACACGTGGCTTCATCTTGCTTGATATTCGTATCAACTAAGATGGTTCTGTTTGAATTCGGAATTACGAGTTCACCTGGTCGGATAACTTTAAATGCTCTCTGTTAATAGTTTTCGTCAGGCATTTTTGCAGTTAAGAAGTGGTAGCTTGGACAAGATTAGGGTATGTGTGTGCAGTGTGGAGCCTTCCGCTTGTGACTATATAGATATGAAGAGCGTAGAGCATCCATGTTCGCAAGCAGGAGAGCGAGCTTTTGAAAGGTTGAAAGACTTTCCAGCCAAGTCAAGCGGATTCCTGTCTGATACAGAGAAAAAGGCTATGGAACTGGTGGGCCATTTCTCGAAGGAGAATGGGTTAGGGTTTGAGACAGTTGATTTGGCGAACAGTGGATTGGCAACAAGGATGAAGTTTCTCCTGAAAGGATGGAAGACTCCAGTCATAGCTTTTCAAGGAAAGACCATTAAAGGGCTACCGACAAAAGAGCAGCTTGAAATGATGCTTCGTGAATAAACTAAGCTAAAAGAAGATATCGTATGTTTTTGGCTTACTTCATCTTGTTTGACTTCTATGTCTTTGTTAGTATCTTTGGTTCTTTCCATTCTTCTCTAAGAATGCTAAAAACACAATAATCGACCCATTTTCCTCTACTGAAGAACCGCTTACGGATTGTTCCCTCTCTTTGAAAACCTACTCTCCTTAGGACTTTCTGAGAATCGATATTTCTGATATCCGTGAGGGCTTGAATGCAGACTGTTTCTTTTGAGAGAAACAGGTAGTCCACCATGAGCTTTACGGCTTCGGTGCAGTAGCCTTTGCCTCTCTCACTTGGAGCTAAGGCATATCCTATTTCCAGAAACTTAGCCATGGGATGAAGCATGTTGAAGTGTATCACAAAGCCAATCTTGGTTCCATCTTTCTTCTCGATGATAAACATCTTTGATTCAAAGGGGTTGGTGTCTGGACTTTTCTCCATTTCTGCTCGAGACCTTTGAACAGGAAACCAGAACTCACCGAGAAACTCTGGGTTGTTAATCCACTCTGCATAAAGCGGTAAGTCTTCCTTTTCCCGAACCCTTAGACGAACATTGTTTCCTTCAAGCAATCACAAGCACCGTTCATTAGGTCTCTCGATTTTCTTTTTATGACTTATGGAAGAACCCAGAGAAAAAAGAGAAAGGATGGTTATCGTTGTGTCTGTTGTAGTCGTTGTTCTCGTTTCTGCATCTCGTTGTAGAGGTATTCAAACCATTGCCAACCTTTGGGGATGTTTCGTTGTTCTACCATTTTCTTCAAGATAGCCCCATTCTGTTCCCATATCAATTTTATCGATTCGCTGAATAGGTCTCTAGCCATGTTCATATCCATGAGTTTTCTATGAAGCAGAATTCCAATTCCTTCGAAGAAGATGCCTAATTGGAGAAGCTCTACTCCACCATACTTCTTGACGTATTCATCGTAATCCTTCTCCTCTCTGGTTGAGACTTGCCACCATGCGTTAACGAACTCTTTAGTTCCAAAGTGTTGATACAATCGCATAGCGAGGTCTGTTTGGCGCGTTTTGACCAGGTCTCGTAGTTGCAGAATGGCAAAGATCACACCGACTGTCACACCTATAGCAGCAAGCATTGCTGAAATCGATGTTAAGTCAACCATTGACAATATATCCACCATCTTATTCACCTGAAAGAGGAGATTAGATGAAGTGAGCTTAAAAGCTCTAGCAGATTAGAAGTTATCATGGAAATTGAGTGCATTCCAAGACTTTCAGAGGAGCAACAGGGAGATTTGCCTGAAGGTTACGTTCCTCCTCTCATTGAAGGAATGTATGCAGTTAATGACGATTATCCCGAAGGAATCATCTACGTGTATGTGGGTTATTGTGACTGGGAAAATGATTTTGGCAATTGCCTGAGAGAATTCATCTTAACGATTTTCCATGAAGCCATGCACATTATGTTCCCTGAACTGGAGGATTACATTCCACGTGCTGAAAGAATCTTAGCGGGTATTCTTGACGACAAGTAGGAACTTCTCTTCCTTCCCATCGACATTTTCATTCTTGGTTGCATTAAAAATTTAAGGCAAAATGTTCTACTTGGTAACAAGGAAGTGTTTTGAGGAGTCAAAAGAGGTCTGAAGTGTCAGCAATGTGACAGAGAAACGGATCTGCCTTTTCGCTGTTCTTATTGCCAAGGGTACTTCTGTATTAACCACAAGCTTCCCGAGAATCATCACTGTCCAAACTTGCCGAAGCAACCGAAATTCTGGTACCAGAAGAAGAGATTGACTGATAAGCAAACGCTGGAAGTTGAAAGCAAGCTAGGTGTATGCCCCCAATGTGGTGCAAAGAGTGAGAAGAGTATCAGCCATTGGTACACAAAGGTACACAAAAAAGTACACGAATAATTTCCAAAGCAGATAAGCCTAAATCTAGCTTTATTAGTCAAAACATGAATAAGATTGCGAGGGCCGGTAGTTCAGCTCGGTATGAATGCCTGACTTGCACTCAGGAGGCCGCGGGTTCGAATCCCGCCCGGTCCACGTTTCCTACTTTTTCCTCTACCTCAATATCTCAACTGAGTTCTGCAAACAGAGTGGATCTAGCTAGATATCATGCGTGACTCGAACGTTCCACTCTTCATCTTCTTCGTGGAAGAAACTAGTGCTCCGGCCGGGATTTGAACCCGGGTCGGCGGCTTTCTCCTGCTATTGGCGTCGAGAGGCCGCCATACTTAACCGGACTATACTACCGGAGCAACTTCTAGTAGTAGACAGAAAAGACTCGCCTTTTAAATATTTGACCGTGGAGAAATGGCTTCAGGCGGGTGACATATCTCAGTCTGTCAGATGTTGAAAAACGGAGGAGAAAAGATTAGTATTCTTCCTCAGATTCAGGTGGTTCTCCGCCTTTCTCCTCTTTGGGCTTTGTAGCAGCTATCACGTCGTCGATCCTCAGTATCATAGAAGCTGCTTCCGCGGCGGACTTCACAGCTTGCTCTTTGACGCTCGCTGGCTCAATTACGCCGTTTGCGTATGAGTCCATTACCTTGCCTGTGAACACGTTCACTCCCATTAGGTTTCCCCCTGTCTTCTCATGAGCTGCTCGAAGTGCCACAAGTATGTCGATGGGTTCGAGACCCGCATTTTCAGCCAGAGTTTTAGGTACTACTTCGACTGCTTCAGCAAAGGCTTCTATAGCGAGTTGTTCTCGTCCGCCAACCTTGGGCGCATAGTCATGGAGATGCTTGGCGATTTCAGATTCGATGGCGCCTCCGCCAGCGACGACCCTGTTGTATTCGATAACGTCGGAAACCACTGACAGAGCATCGTTCATCGCTCTTTCAGCTTCGTCCACCATTCTCTCGAGGCCTGCGCGAATCAGAATTGCCACGGAACGTGGGTTTTTGCAGTTTTCAACGAAGATCATTTTGTCTTCGCCTACCTTGCGCTCTTCTGCGAGTCCAGCTTTGCCGAGGTCTTTTGGCTTCAAATCGTCAATGTGCGTTACGACCCTTCCACCTGTCGCTCGGGCAAGCTTCTCCATGTCAGACTGCTTCACCCTTCTTGCGGCAAGGATCCCCTTCTTAGCCAAGAAGTGCTGGGCCATGTCGTCGATGCCTTTTTGGCATAGAACGATGTTAGCACCTGAAGCCTTTATTTTGTCTACCATTTCCTGCAGCATACGGTTTTCTTGGTCCAAGAAGGCTTGCATCTGCGTCGGGTCTCGGATTCTGATTTCGGCGTTGAACTCTGTCTTCTCGATTTCTATCGGGCAATCGATGAGGGCGATTTTTGCATTCTTGACTCGTTTAGGCATGCCTGGGTGAACCACTTCTTTGTCAATAATCATGCCGAGTATGAATTCGGTGTCTAAGAGGCTTTTTCCTTCTTTTTTGATGATTTGAACTTGGTCAATATCTGCGACGCTTTTGTTTCCTCTTTGTTCAGTGATCTGCTTAACCGCGTCAATGGCTATTTCAGCTAGGTGTTCCTTTGCGGCGCCGACTGCTTTGCTTGCCATGGCTGTAGTGGCAACTTTCTTTAGCGTTTCGCGGTCTTTGAGATCAACGGCGATTCCGATCTTGGTCAGGGTTTCGATAGCCGTATTTGCGGCTTTGCGGTAACCAGCGACAATCACTGTAGGGTGAATATTTTGGTCCAGCAGTTCTTCGGCTCTGCGCAATAGCTCGCCAGCTAGGACAACAGCGGTTGTGGTGCCGTCACCGACCATATCGTCTTGGGTTTTGGCCACCTCAACTATCATCTTTGCGGCGGGGTGTTCAACTTCCACTTCGTCCAAGATGGCTGCGCCGTCGTTGGTTATTGTTATGTCTCCTAGGCTGTCGATGAGCATCTTGTCCATACCGCGCGGACCGAGTGTTGACCGCAGGACTTCGGCGATAATGCGCGCGGCCATAATGTTGTTGCTCTGCGCTTCTTTGCCGCGTCTGCGGCCTGTACCTTCTTTTAGAATCAAAACTGGCTGTCCGGCTTGAGTGGTTAGATAAGCCATATCAAACCTCCAAACCTTCTCTAAGTCTAACTATGCAATTTTCCACCAAAATATAAACTTTACCTCAAGGCAACAGTCTTCTAAGCAGAGCGTGAATAAACGCAAAGAATTAATAAGTGCAGGGTTGTTGTCTCATAGGAGGTTCCAACATGCAAGACGAGTTCGCTATTCGGTATGAACCCTTCAAGGAAATCATTGTTATGGAATACACGCGGTTTCAAACTGCGGATCTCCTTGCGCGGTTTCTCAACGTGGCTGCTGGAGGCAAGCCGACTGGTGTTTATTGGTCCAATGGCGTAGCCTTTTTCTACTATCCCGTATCTGCTACGACAGAGACAGCCACAAAAGCGTTGATTGAAGGAAAAAGGGTGTATTGGGCGTTCGTCAGCTATGCGATAATGCCAGAGTATCGCCCAATAATCGAAACCAAAGAGAAAATTATGGTTCCAGTCATTGATATGAGTGAGAGCCCATTGTTTCACAGGGTTGCTCAATGGCTGAAAGACCGTTCATGACCATAGAAAGCCCCAATCACTCGTTGCGAGTTTTGAACCTCTCAACATACTTCTCGAAACTGCCTGTCTTCTTAAGAATCTGCCCATATTCAACGAGCGCAATCATGGCTCTCGCGGCGTCTTCTGGCGAGAAGTACGATGGAATCCCTTGCTTGTCAAACCTAAACCGAATGTAAAGAGCCATTTCGGTCTCACCTATGTCGCACGCAACAATAGGCTTGGAAAAGCCCTTCGTCAAATTGGCTATCCGGTCCACAAAATCCTCCTGCAACGCTGGGGCATGATGCAAACCAAAAAACAGTATGCCATGAATCTCAGGGTCTTCAAGAAGGACTCTCGTTCCTTCAACAAACATCTCTGTCGTTGCAGAGCCCGTGAGGTCTAAGGGGTTAAGATTCGTTGCAAAAGAAGGAATCTTGCCAGCTCTTTTTAGCGCTTCAAACTTCTCAATGGTTCTGTCTGAAAACTTTTTCACATAGACACCTCTTGACTCACATTCATCTGCCGCCATGATTGCTGGACCGCCAGCACTTGTTATAATGGCCACATTTCTGCCCGCAGCTGGAGGTTGAAACGCTAAGGCTTTGCCTGCATCGAAGAACTCCTCCATATCCTTCACTCTAAGAACGCCGACTTGCGTGAAGACGCTGTCATAGATTCTGTCTGAACCTGCGATAGCTCCTGTGTGCGACAAAGTCGCTCGGACGCCAGCCTCAGTCCTACCCGACTTTAAGGCAACAATCGGCTTTTTCCGGGTCACTCTATTGGCAACGCTCATAAATTCTCTTCCAGCCTCAATGCTTTCTGCGTAGAAGAGAATAACTCGAGTCTGGTCGTCGTGGATCAGATATTCCAACATCTCTGGGGCATTTACATCGACTTTATTTCCGAAACTCACAAACTTGCTCAAGCCCAGTTGGCGACCAGCAAGATAGTCGAGGGCTGCAACACCGAAGGCTCCGCTTTGCGTAACGATAGCGATCGGCCCTGGCATCGGGCGGGGAGTAGCAACCACCATATCTCCGGTTGAGAGAACTTTGGTTTCAGGCAGAAAGAGCATGTCAACGCCAGTAATGGAATCGTAGACTCCCAAGCAGTTGGGTCCCAAGACTCTGATTCCCGCCCTTTCAGCCGTTGTCTTCACTTGTTTCTCAAGACCGTGTTTCCCCACCTCGCCAAAGCCACCGCTGATGATGGCTGCTACTTTGACTTTTTTCTCAGCTGCATCTTCCATGACTTTTGGTACAAATCGTGCGGGAACTGCAACAACGACTAGTTCAACTTCACCAATGATTTTGGTCAGCGATGGATAGCATCTATATCCAAGTATCTGCTCTTCATTTGGATTGACTGGATAGAGTTCGCCTTTGAAGACTCCTCTCCGCTTGTTGTCTGCGAAATTTCTGAAAATGACGTGTCCTGCCTTCATGATTTGTCTAGAGGCGCCAACAATCGCCACCGAGCTTGGGTTGAAGAATTTATGCATTTGCTCAACAACCGAACTCATCAGGAGTCCCTCTTTTCAAAGGTTAGGTTAACGTGTTTCATGGCTTATTAATTGTTTAGGTATGGTATTCAGGTGTTCAGGCTATGGTTTCTAAGACGTGTTTACTGGCGTCACATTCCCCTGCAAAAAGCCGCCGCCACCGCCAAAACATAAATGCAAATTGCCATCATTAGCTAACTGGAATGCGGAAGACCGCTGTTCTGGCGTTGATACTGACCGGTGTCGCTACAGCCACTTCCATCTATCTTGCCCTCGTTACAAGAGAAGGCCCAGCTGAGCAAGAGCCGACAACAATCACGATAGCAGCGTTTAACATACAAGTGTTTGGAAGGTCGAAAAGGCAAAAAGTGGACGTAATGAGGGTACTCGCCAACATTACAAGAGAGTTCGACGTTATCTTAATTCAAGAAATACGAGACTCTAGCGAAGAGACCATTCCCTATTTTCTGAATGAAATTAATGCAATCGCAGGACCGAAGTACGAGTTTGTCAGAAGCGAAAGGCTGGGAAGAACCACGAGTAAGGAGGCTTACGCTTATCTCTACAACACCGGGACTGTAGATTTCATAGAAGGCTCCGATTACGTCTACAATGATGTTGATGACATCTTCGAGAGGGAGCCGTACATAGGCAGTTTCCGAAGTGGCAACTTTGACTTCACGCTTGTCGGAATTCATGTAAAACCCGATGATGCCAGCTGGGAAATAGGCAACTTGACCAGTGTGGTCAGCGCTGTATTGTTAGAGAACACGGTTGAGAAGGATGTAATAGTGTTGGGCGATTTCAACGCTGACGGAAGCTACTTCAACGAAAACGCCCTTTCAAACCCGTTCAGATCGTCTGAGTATCATTGGGTCACAACCAACGACATGGACACCATGACTAAGACAGACTACACCTACGATCGAATGGTGTTGATGAATGCGACTTACAGCTACGAGTACATTGAGGAAAGCGCAGCAGTCTTCCACTTTGACGTAGAGTACGGAATCACAAATGCTACATTAGTGGAAGCAGTCTCAGATCACTATCCGATATACGCGGAGTTCATAACGCACCTGCCCGATGACGACTAGTCAGCGCATGATTTCTTGAGCTGAAAGAGTCAAAAGAAGGGGACTACGACTAGTTTGTCTGCTTGGGAGATTGAAGAGAAGTGAGTGCAGATGGTGTGGCTGGCTTTTCAGGGACAATAGCGACTGATGCGCTTCTTTTGACCAAGTAACGGTTCCCATCCTTGAATACAACGCAGGGATTTTGGCAGTGTGGGCAGTTGAAGTTTAGAGCGTCCGAAAGGAATGCTTTTTTCTTGAGGAAATCGGCTTTTTCTTCCTTTAGCTTCTTAATCTGCCGTGTCAGTCCTCTCATTTCTCTTTGGATCTTGGCGACGCCTGTCTTCATCTCCTTTTTTGCTTCTTCCTGAATTCGGGATCGCTCTGTTTCTTGGAATCGCCGAAACATCTTCTTCGCTTCGGCCTTTATTTTCTGTTTTTCCAGTCTCCTTTTTTCCTGCTCCTTGCGTTTCTTTTCTTCCAGCTTCCGCTTCTTTTCAGCTTCTCTGGTAGTTTTCTCCTTCGGAGTCAGGGTTTTCTCGAGCTTCTTTTTCGCGATCTTCTTAAGAACCTTAGCTGCTTCTTCGTAATCATTTGGTGTTCTGAGTTCAACGGATTTCGGAGCAACCTTGCCCAGAACCTTCCGGGCTGCATCTACGCGCATTTCCTCAAGTTTTTCTTTCTGTTTGAGGATGATTCTTTTGGTCTCTTTTAGGGTTAGCTTCCTGTTGATGATCTCATTGATCATTGTCTGCGCTTCTTTGATGTTTCTGCCTATAGGGCCTTCTAGGGCAACCAGGTGTGAGATGCTGATTTTTCCCATCCAGAGTGCTTTCTGGATTTTTTCAGGAAATTTGAATATGTTCAAGTGGGCAAGAACCCAGTGAAAATCAACGCTGAGCTCTTCACTTATCTCTTGCGGGGTCATACCTTCAGCCGTGAGTTTCTGAAAGTACTTTGCCTCTTCCTCAACCGTGTAGTTCTCTCGAACCTTGTTTAACTTGTACACTGAACGTCTGACAACCGCTTCCTTCAGTTTGACCACACGGACAGGCACTGTCTTCCATCCAAGCCTCTTAAGAGCTCGTAGCCTTCTTTCACCATCAATCAATTCGTAAGCCTCACCTTGCTTCCGAACTACAAGTTCATTGAGAAGCCCGTCTCGCTTGATCTCATCCTTGAGCTCACTTAAGTCGAAGAGTAATCTTGGCTGATATGGACTGGGTTGGATTAGACTGATGTCAACTTTCATCGATATCCCTCAGACTTGACGCATAAATCCGATCAAAACATAAGAGGTTTATTGAGACTCAGCAATACCTTAGACAAATATTACTTGCAGAAGGGCTTGTCACAACCTGGTGCGCCAGATCACAAAGTAGTAAATCTATGGAGCCAATGGGCAATGAATTCCTACATACTTGTGAAATGAAAAGAGAGGAAGTCTGCAGGAGATATCTCCTGCACATCAAGGGCTTGAAATTGGATTCCCGCATGAAATACTCTCACCTGTAGTTTTCACTCTCAGTTGAAATTCCGCAACCACGTGTAAACAGCATCCTTGGATAACAGCAAAACTAACAGGGACGCCTCGACGTTCTGTAAGGATCCATTACTTGACCGAGAAGAAAGAGCCAACATGTGCATAGAACTATGCCCGCAGAATCCCGCATTTGCACGTCAACAGAGAGATACGCGCACGCGAGAGGAAAAGGAGCTAGTGGGGGCTTTTCTTCAGTGTGTTCCGGAGGGCCATCAGAGCTTGTACTTTCTTGTTGGTACTGTTGAGTCGATAGACAACTGAGACTTTTCCCACCTTGCAATCTGTTATGAAACCCCTCTCAAGGAGCGTCGGCATCACAGGTGAGATGCTGCCAGGGTTCTTATTAACTCGACGCGCGATCTCTCGGAGGTTCATCCACTGATCGGGATTCTCGATGAGCATGTCCAATACTAGCAGAAAAATGGACGGGCCTAGAAGTTCGTTGAGTAAATCGTCCATATGTAGAAAAGGGTTTGAGTATATAAAAAGGTTGTTCATTAATTCAAACATTTGTAAGCCTAGGATGTTATTTGTTGAAATAAGTAAACACTTATATTCCAAGCAAAACATATGTTAGGATAGAGTCCCAAAAGCAAAGGGGAATTGGTGATTGAAACAGATGAGCGTTGTTGAGAGAAAGGTCGGATATTTCGCAAATCCTGGTTCACAAAACAGTGAGAAAGTAATAGAAATTGTAAAGAATAGAACAAAAGGTGACGATATTAGAACGGTTGTGGTTGCTAGCACTTCTGGCGAAACTGGTGTAAAATTCGCGAAGGCGCTCAAAGGAATTGCGACAGTTGTCGTTGTGTCACATGAAGAAATGAGGACCTCGTTTAAGCTGCAAATCGACGAATATGGCGGAAAAGCAATTGACAAGACGCATTTGCCTTTGCATGCAAAAGGAATGGACGATGCAAGAAAGAGCTTCTACACTTTTGGGCAGGGGTTCAAGGTTGCAGTTGAAGTGATTTTGATAGCTGCTGATAAAGGAAAAATTCATCTTCATAGAGACGTCTTAGGGGTCGGCGGAACGGGCAGAGGCGCAGATACAGCAATAATAGCGAGAGCGTCAAGAAGCAAAGACATATTCGTTGAGGATAAGGACAAAAAGCTGGAAATAAGAGAAGTACTCGCAATGCCACTGAAAAAGTATTGGTGGTAGGAAAAGCAAATTGAAGACCACTAGACTAGGCAAAACGGGTTTAAAGGTCTTCAGGGTTGAAATGGGTAGTAATTCGAATGTACGTCTCTCTTTGGATGAGGCTGGCAAGTTAATACAACGCACTCTCGATCTAGAAGTCAACTTTGCTGACACGTCTGTTGGTTACGAAGACAATGAAGTGCACATCGGCAAGGCGATTGTTGGTCGCCGAGAACACGCAATAATCTCCACTAAGACATGGGCGCCGAACAAAGTGACTGTCCCGAGGAGGTGAGTTTGTGCACAAGATTGGGAGCGTTGTCGTGGAAAAGCTGGTCAACAAAGAGCTTTTCATTCACACTATTGAGGAGCTTGCTCTGAAACCTCCAGTCATCATCAAGCCAAACTGGGGCTTCTCAGTCTGTTTCACCGAGGCTACGATTC
>Ga0209635_10000978_pt1 | contig 20781 bp, 15 predicted proteins | sample DeeMarSWOR230_32_FD_187463 | JGI IMG/M metagenome (GOLD analysis project Ga0209635, IMG submission 187463) | Marine sediment microbial communities from White Oak River estuary, North Carolina - WOR-2-30_32 (SPAdes) (version 2) | ecosystem: Environmental > Aquatic > Marine > Intertidal zone >...
AATCTGGGAGCATACGGCGATGCTGGTACTATTATTACTGATAATGATGACTTTGCAATTAAAGCTCGAATGTTTGCTAACCACGGCTCTCTTCATAAGCATAAGCATGAAATAGAAGGGATTAATAGCCGTATGGATGGAATCCAGGCGGCAATACTCAGTGTAAAATTAAAATATATTGATGAGTGGAATGACTCTAGAAACAAGAATGCTTTGAGGTATAATGAATTATTTTCGAATATTCGTGAAGTTTGCACCCCAAAAGTTCGCAAGAATTCTTTTCATATATTCCATCTTTATGTAATACGCGTTAAAAAACGCGATGAACTGGCAAGTTATTTAAAATCAAAAAAAATCGGGACAGGAATACATTATCCTACTGCTTTACCATTTTTGTTGGCATACAAATATTTAGGCCATAAGCCTTCTGACTTTCCTATTGCTTATCAATATCAAAATGAGATTCTCTCTTTGCCCATGTTTCCAGAATTAAATAATGAACAAGTTGAATATGTGGTACATTCTATAAAGGAATTTTTCAAATAATATTCTCTATTGTTTGGCAAGAATAGAAAATATGAAAATTGGTCTTTTCGTTGTATGAAATAACTTATTAGATGCAATTTGTGATTAAGAATGCAAAAAAACTAAGATTATTTCTTATAGAAAACCTATTTAAAAATGAAGTTGAATTAAAACTGGATAAACCTATCGTATCTTTTACTTTCGATGATTTCCCAAAGACAGCTTTTACTCATGGCGCTAAAATATTAGAGAAATACAATGTAAAGGGTACATATTATATATCTTTTGGATTAATTAATTCGTTATATGAAATTGGAGAGACTTGTAGTGCAGAAGATGTAAAAGAACTGATTGATAAAGGACATGATATTGGCTGTCATACTTATAGTCATGTTTGTTTGAAGAATTTTTTCGCGCTAAGACAACCTCATTTAGGATTAAAAAAATATAGAGAAGATATTGTTAAAAATAAAAAAGCATATCAGAAAATAACTTCGAACAGAAATCTAAATCATTTCGCTTACCCTCATGGAGTTATATCCATAAAGGCCAAGATAGTTAGTAGAGAGTACTTCAAAACATGTAGAAGTACGATTGAAGGAATCAATTCTGGAATATTGGATTTAAATTCCTTAAAAGCTAACAACCTTTACAGTGCAAGTAAACCTATAGAAGAAATCATTTCTCTAATAAATAAAAATATCCATCAAAGAGGATGGCTTATTTTCTACACGCATGATGTATCGATTGACCCATCACCCTGGGGATGTAATTTACAATATTTTGAAGAGATTGTGAAAAGAGCATCAGAAACCAATGAGGTTCTTTCAGTAGACGATGTCTACAGGAAAGTTTGTATGAGAAGATAAAGTTTATTTATATAATTGCCAAGAAATCTTCATCTCATACAGAAATTGGATTTAGGAGACAAGATTAAAATAAAAATGCAGTTATGAAGATTAAATTTAAAAGAAGAGGTAATTCATCATAGAAATAGTTGCTTTTGTTGTGTTAATGCTTCTATATTTAGTTGGTTATTCTACTTAATCAAAAAAGATTTGAACTTAATAATAATCTAAGATGAATAATCGAGGAAAAAATACAACAAAAAAAAATTATTCATTATAAATATAAAATATAAATTGAGAGATAAGAATGAAAAAAAAAGCACTAATTACAGGAATCACTGGGCAAGATGGTTCATATTTAGCAGAATTTCTCTTATTTAAAGGTTATGAAGTGCATGGGATAATTAGAAGATCTAGTACATTTAACACTGGCAGAATTGATTATTTATATCAAGACCCTCATTTGCCTGGTGCGAGATTATTTTTGCATTATGGTGACCTTTCTGATTCAAGTCAGTTAACCAATATTATTTATAACATTAAACCAGAAGAGATATACCATCTTGCAGCTCAAAGCCATGTTAGAGTAAGTTTCGATTTACCAGAGTATACAGGTGATATAACAGGTCTAGGGACAACCCGTTTGTTGGAGGCTATTAGAAGAAGTGGAATAAAAACCAAGTTTTATCAAGCATCAAGTAGCGAGATGTTTGGAGATGCTCCAGCTCCTCAGAATGAAAAAACACATTTTAGACCGCGAAGTCCTTATGCGGCTTCTAAAATATATTCCTATTGGATGGTCAGAAATTTTCGCGAAGGATATAATCTTTTTGCTTCAAATGGTATTTTGTTCAACCATGAATCTCCAAGAAGGGGAGAAACCTTCGTCACGCGGAAAATAACTAGGGGTTTAGCAAATATAGTTGCTAAAAAAGAAAAGAAGATTTTCCTTGGCAATACGAATGCAAAAAGAGATTGGGGATATGCTCCAGAATATGTGGAAGCGATGTGGTTGATGCTTCAACAGGATAAGCCTGATGATTATGTGATAGGAACTGGTGAGACTCATTCTGTAGCTGAATTTATTGAAGAAGCTTTTAACTATGTGAATTTAGATTGGCGAAAATATATTGAAATTGATAAAAGATATTTTCGTCCTCTGGAAGTTGAAAATCTGCAAGCTGATTATTCCAAAGCTAAAATGCAGTTAAACTGGTCTCCAAGAGTTTCCTTTAAAGAATTGATAAAGATTATGGTAGATTATGACCTCGATTTTGTTGGTGTCTCTTCTCCTGGAGAAGGGAAAACAATTTTAAAAGAAAAAGATTTAACATGGAGTAAAATATAAAGGTCATAATAATAAAGATAATATAAAAAATCTAGCTCAGACAGGTTATAAATTGAGCAATTTCTGGGATAATAAGATATTAACTGTTACAGGTGGGCAAGGCTTCCTTGGAAAACATTTAATAAAAAAAATTCGACAGGAGAAGGCTTGCAAAAATGTCTTTATTGCAGATTTACCTGAATATGACTTGAGAAATATTAATGATATTAAAAAAATGTTTGATATGCAGAAGCCTAATATTATTATTCATTTGGCAGCAGTTGTAGGTGGAATAGGCGCCAACAGAGAAAATCCAGGAAAGTTTTTTTATGATAATTCTATAATGGGTATCCAATTGATACATGAAGCATATTTAAGAAAAGTCGAAAAATTAGTTATTATTGGCACAATATGTGCTTATCCAAAATTTACCTCTGTTCCTTTCAAGGAAAAATGCCTTTGGGATGGCTATCCGGAAGAAACCAATGCGCCATATGGTCTTGCCAAAAAAATGCTTTTGGTTCAAGCCCAAGCCTATCGTCAACAGTATAGATTTAATTCCATTTATTTATTGCCTGTAAACTTATATGGTCCAGAAGATAATTTTGATCCTAATTCTTCCCATGTAATACCAGCGTTGATAAAAAAATGCTTAGACGCTAAGGAGAAAGGGAAGAATCATATAGTCGTTTGGGGAACCGGAAAAGCTTCAAGAGAATTTCTATATGTTGAAGATGCAGCAGAGGCAATTATTCTCGCTACAGAAAAGTATAGTAAACCTGAACCTATAAATATTGGAGCTGGTTTTGAAATTACTATTAAAGATTTAGTAAAGTTAATTACAAAATTAACAGATTTTAAAGGCAAAATCGTTTGGGATAAAACAAAGCCAGATGGTCAACCAAGGAGATGCCTAGATATCTCAAAAGCCTTATATGAATTTGGATTTAAGGCAAAAATAGATTTTAAAGAAGGATTAAAAAAAACTATTGAATGGTATCAGGCATACAGATGCAATAAACTGATAAAATAAGATTTGTATTCCTTTCTATAATATACCTCTATCGGTTCTGAAATCATTTTAATATTACTTATAATCTTTCTTGAGATGAGAAAAGCCTGAAAAAGTTGTAGGAAGTTTTTAGATGAATAATCTTAAGAAATTAAGAAAAGGAAATTGGTTCGAGAGAAATCCAAAAAAAACTATATTTTTTTGTGCTCTTATTATTTTGCTGCTTATTTTTTCTGCACGGAGTTAGTATTAAGATTAATCGGTGAAAAACCTGGCATTATAATCCCGGGTAAGAAATTAATCAAAAGTGCTGAGGAATTATAAATTATGGCTCATCCGACATTTTAATGGGTCCTTAAGTTATATACAATGGCTCCAGGAGGACTGGAGTCATGCAAGATACGGAGCTTTACAGATATGTTTTGGGTCTTGAGGGACCTTGGAAAGTGGAACGAGTGGGACTGGATGTCACTCAGGAGAGGATTGACATCTGGGCTGCTCATGAGGAAGGTCTGCGCTGGCCGTGTCCGGACTGTGGGAAAGAGCTGCCTGTGTACGATCATGCCCCTGAACGGGTGTGGCGGCACTTGGACACCTGCCAGTTCAAGACATTTCTTCATGCACGGATTCCCCGGGTTCGGTGTGAGGAGCATGGGGTGAGACAGGTGCGGGTCAGCTGGGCTGAGGAGAAGGCGCGGTTTACCGTGTTGTTTGAGCTGTTGGCGATTGAGGTAATGCTTGCCTGTGACGTTAAGAGTGCGGCCAAGATTTTGCGGATCTCTTGGGATGAGGCCTGGCATATTTTGGAACGGGCGGTCAAGCGGGGGTTGGAAGCCAAGAAGAAGCGTGCTCCCCGGCTGATGGGTGTTGACGAGAAGACGGCCGGGCGTGGACACGATTATTTCACCCTTGTTTATGATCTGGAACAATCTACGGTGGACTATGTGGGGGACAACCGGAGGAAAGAGAGCTTGGATGTCTATATGGCTGGTCTTGGCAAAAAAGTCCGCAAGAGAATCCGGGCCATCGCTATGGATATCTGGGATCCCTATCTGGCCTCGATCAGGGAGTATATTCCTGAGGCCGATGAGAAGATCGTTTTTGACCGTTATCATCTGATGACGCATATGGTGAAGGCTGTCGATGAGGTTCGCAAAGAGGAGCACCGGGCGCTGAGAAAAGAGGGAGATGAGACATTGACTGGATCCAAGTATATATGGCTGTTTTCCAGGGAGAATCTTCCTGACAGCTACAAGGGTCGCTGGAAAAGCCTGAGGTCTCTGCACCTGAGGACAGGGCGGGCCTGGGCGATCAAGGAGAGCTTTCGAGACTTGTGGGGATATCAGCGTGTGGGTTGGGCGATCCGCCATTTTAAGGCCTGGTTCTTCTGGGCCACCCATTCTCGGCTTAAGCCGGTGATAGAGAAGGCCTGGATGTTTCGCAAGTACTTGAGACAGATTCTGAACTACTTTCGGTACCGAATCACCAACGCTGTTGGAGAAGGCCTCAACGGTAAAATTCAAACGATCAAGAAAAAGGCCTATGGATTTCGCAACCGGGAACATTTCAAGCTCTCTATCTATTTCCATTGCGGGGGGCCTACAACTTTATCCCGTTACCCACAAAAAAGTCGGATGAACCAAAAAAATTAATTATAAGAGAGAAATGACCTATGAAGCTTTTGATTTATTAGCTAGGATAAAAAAAATAGCTCATGAAAGTAATGCTGTTCATAATTCCGGAACACCCCAAAGCGGTTTATAAAGCTGCTAAACAAAAAGAAATATTATATTTGTTTAGACATCTGGATCCATTTATACCAGATTTTTTATCTTCGGAAGACTACAATGATTTACCTGATGGCCACCTCAATAATTTAGGGCATTTTAAAATGTCCGAATTTATCGTTAAGACAATAAGAAGTGAATTTAATTAATTAAATTAGAATTTACCTAATGTTTATATAGTACAAAATGACAAACTTCTTATTTGGGAACTGATAAGTTTAATTTTTTATCTAAACCTTTGTATTTCAGATAAAATATTTAATATCCTATTTATAGATATATCTGATATTTAAATTTTAATAAAAAAAATATACCTGAATCTATCTGTTGTGCATAGAAGTGAACTTTGAATAAGTAAGGACTGGATAGGAATATAATGAGAATTCTAATGCTTAATTTCGCAAAAAAAGGTTTTGGAACATTTTACAGATCCTATGATTGGGCGAAATATCTAATTAAAGTTGGGTACGAAGTCACTATTGCTTGTTTGTCTAAAAAAAAAAGAGTAAATGGAAAATTCAATTGTGATAACGGTATTAGAATTTATGAAACACCTAATTTCTTAGATTTGAGCATATTAATGTCTCGATTTTCTGGGATAGAAGGGTGGGGCATATTTGATATCAATGTCAGGCTACGGGAAATTTTGCATGGTGAGTATGATATCATACATACATTTGAACATCATCCAAATGTATCATTTCCTATATATTTAACTCCAAAAAAGAGACTTCCGCTATTAATTTCTGATTGGTGTGATAATTATGGCAAAGGTGGATTCAGAGATTTTTATAAATATAGACTTGATTTTTTATATAGAAGTATAGGGTTTCCTTTGAGGAAATGGTTTGATTTTATCGATAAAGATCTCAAAATGAAGTCGAAGGGAATAACTGTAATAAGCAACTTTTTGTTGCAGCGTGCAATAGACATGGGAGTAAAAAGGGAAAGAGCTCTTCTTATAAGAGGCAGTGTTGATACAGATAAAATTAAACCTTTTCCAAAAAAAATGGCTAAGAGGAAAATAGGTTTACATAATAAAGGCAAGATTTTAGCCTTTCTTGGAACACATCAACCTGATCTTGATCTTGCTCTTGAGGCATTAAATCTGATTCTTCGATATAAGCCTGATACTAGTTTATTAATTATTGGGGAAAAGAGCGGTATTATTAGAGATAAAGCTTTTAAGCTAGGAGTAATGAATAATATTATCCAAACAGGCTGGTGCTCCAGGGAGGAGCTTCCTTGGTATTTATCTGCAGCAGATGCTTTTCTTCTTCCTATGAAGGATAACTCTGTAAATCAAGCTCGTTGGCCAAATAAAATTGGAGAATACATGGCAGCTGGTAGACCAACCGTTTCAACGAAAGTGGGTGATGTTGCAGAATTGATAGAAGAGGAAAAAATTGGTCTTGTATCAGAAATAAATCCCGAGGATTTTTCAACAAAAATAATGCTAATACTTAAAAATAAGGAACTTTCAGAGAGAATGGGGGAGAATGCAAGAAAAGTTGCTGAAAAAAAATTTGCAATAGATATACAAGGAATGAAAATTAAACATTTTTATGAAGCTTTACTTAGAAGGTCAATGCATTAAGATTGAAAAATATGTTCAAACTATATAAAAATTTATATCGATCTATTTTCATTAAAAAATAATTAAATTTAAGAATGAGTTTTCTATTATTGTGTAATTGATTATATTTTTTTTCCGAAATTATGAGATAAGTGAATAGTTTTGAATAGAGTAATGAAGAAAAAATGCAACTTTGGTGACACACTATTTTAGTAACATGGAAGAAAAAATTGATAAGAGCCTAAAAGATGCATATGTAAAAAATAGTTTTTTTAATGTATTCGGCTGGGCATGGGTTAGCGTATTGAGCGTTGTTACTGTGCCCATTGTTATTCATAATATTGGGACAGAACAATATGGAATACTTGCTCTTGTATTTTTATTTCTTGGATATTTTGCTTTTCTAGATTTAGGAATGGGAGAGGCAGTGGTGAAGTTTGTTTCTGAGTACCATGCTAGAAAAGATAGAGAACAAATTAATAGGATAATTAATGCGATATTATTAACTTATATAATTATTGGATTAGTAGGAGTAATATTAATAATTTTGTTTACAAAGTTCTATGCTGTTAAACTCTTTCAAATATCACCTGATTTTGCGCGAGTTACACAAATTAGTTTTTATATTGTTGCAATTGGTTTTTTTTTAAACCTTGTAATGGCAGTATTTTCTAAGATACCTGAAGCAATGCAAAGATTTGATATTACAAGCAAAATTACAATAGTCATGGGAACTTCAATAAATATTGGGAATATAATAGTAGTATTATTAGGAGGAGAATTAATTGCGTTAGTTATAGTAAATTTATGTGGAACTATTTTTGGGGTATTCTTATATTATATATATTCAAAAACTCTTCTTAAATGTTTAAAAATAAATTTCATTTTTACGTGGAAAGATCTAAAAAAAACATTCTCTTTTGGTTTGTATACAACTTTTACAAGATTAGCAAGTGTAATTTCTGGATCTCTATTTCAAATAATAATTGGCATTATTCTGGGGCCAGTGAGTGTTGCTATTTATAATATACCCTCCAAATTGATCTCTCGCTTACAGATGTTTGCTTATAAAGTTAGTTATGTTGTATTTCCAGTGGTAAGCGAACTTAAATCGTTAAATGACGCGAATAGGATATATCGAGTCTATGAGAAAGTATCCAAATATGTTTTTTATATCCTTTCTGTATTTTTCATATCCATTTTATCGTTCAATTATTCAATTCTTCGTTACTGGATTGGCAAAGATTTTGCAGACGATGGATATATAGTTCTTATCCTGCTTACCGTAGCTTATTATTTTCATTCTATTTCAATGGTCCCTAGTTTGGTTGTTTTTGGAATGGGAAAGCCCAAGTATAATGCTATTTTCTCAATGATGAGTGCAATTTTGTGTATTATCTTACTTATTCCTCTGTCAAATATATTTGAAGTAAAAGGAAGTGCTATAGCTTTTTTAGTTTCTTCTTTTCTTGTTCCATTTTTTATTATTATTGTAAATAAACGAATATTAAAAATTTCATCTCTAAAATATTTTAAGAATGTGTTCTTGAAAGGTGGCATAATTTCTATTTTGCTTTTAAGTTTCTATATTTTGGTACTTAATAATTTAATCAGAGATCTTTTGAGTTTTATTTTTGTATTTCTGTTTTCATTATTAATATCGATTTCAATTTTTTATTTAAATATAGATGTACAGGACCGAAAAGCTATTATATCAAAATTAAATATATTAAAAGCTCATCAGTATTAGATGAAAATACTTCATATAAACCAGCAGAATACATGCGGTGGTGCTGCAAAAATAGCAAATTGTTTGGTAGAGAAATTAAAAAAAAAAGGATTTATAACAGAGCTCTGGTATTTTAATAAAAGAGGGGATAATTCAAATTATTCTAGGTGTATTTATCCTTTATTGCAGCGATGCAATAATAATTATGTCTTGGATCAAATTTCAAAAAAAATTATTTATTACAGCCGATTCTACTTTGGTGATGTGAGTAATCCGTTTTTTAAATCTGTTAATAAAAAAATAAAAAAGTGGAAACCAGATATTATTCACCTTCACAATCTTCATGGTGGGTGGATAGATTTAAATTCAATAGCGGAGCTTAGTAAAACAATCCAGATAGTTTTGACTTTACATGATGAGTGGATTATGACGGGACATTGTGCTGCAACTTTGGATTGTTTGGGTTGGCAATCCTCATGTTCAGAATGTCCTGATTTATCGAGCTATGTTGCATTAAAACGTCCGATAACGAATAAACTCAAAAAGAAAAAAGAAAGATTTCTTTCAGCTCTAGTAAAAAACAGAGGAATTATCGTTACCCCATCTGAGTGGTTGAAAAGACGTATTAAAGATAGTGGCGTATGGAATGGGAGTGAGATTTTTGTTATCCCAAATGGAATAGATACTTCGAAATTTCTTGCTGTTAATAAAGATAAATCACATATAAGAAAAGAATTAGGACTTCCTGATCATAAAAAATTAGGTTTATTTGTGGCAGATGGAGGGTGTAATACACTTTATAAAGATTTTTTAACGCTAAAAAAGGCTATTGAAATGATAGATTTACTCCATGCTGAAGATTTTTCATTACTTGTTGCTGGAGATCAAATAGACCATAGAGAAATTGTTAAAATGAATAATATAGATATCATTAAGCTTGGATATTTGGGAGAAAAAGAATTAGTAAAGTATTACTCAGCAGCTGATATTTTCATAAATCCTTCGAAAGCAGATGTTTTTCCTCTTGTTGTTGCAGAAGCAATGGCAGCGGCTCTCCCCATTATTTCAACCCACGTTGGGGGTATTCCTGAATTAGTTACTTCTGAAAAAATGGGGATTTTAATCCCGAAGCAGAGTCCCACTCGTCTTTGGCAGGCATTGATGAATTTTTTAGATGACAAATATGATTATAGACAAATGGGTTTGAATGCAAGGGAAAGAGTTATTTCTCATTTTGATTCTGATGTTATGGTTTCGAATTATGTAAATTTATACTCTCAATTTGTAAGAAGATAATTTTATAAAAAGTTTTGATATTAAATTTTTATAATCAATTAAACTTCTCAAACCTTAACAAAAAATCAATCATTGAAGAAATAAAACATATTCATTAGGAATAAAACTGGATTTTCATTATTGATGTAGCTGAAAAGATTTGTAAATGCCAGTTGTGGATAGCAGGAAGAATAACAACATTATTCGTAAGGAATTTTTACTGTGAACGGATTATATTTAAATATTGATAGGTGGAGAAGAAACTCTCTTTTTGAAAGTTCTATTTCGTTATTTTTAGCAATTTTTTTAAGCATTGTACTGGTAAGATTATCACTATTTCATTTTTTAGTGGCAATTCTTATTGTTATTACTCCATATTTATTTAGTAGACCCTATGAGACATTACTGTTTTTTTTATCGCTTTTAATACTATTTTCCACTTTTAGTTATGCAATGAAAGAAGGAACAAAAGTAATTAATATATATGAGAGAGGAAGTGGGATTTTACCTTTTTCTTTAATAAATTGTTTTCTTTTTTTTATTTTTTTTGCAGCGTTGTTTAGTTCAATTCATAAAAAAAATTATGGCCAATTTCTTTTGATAGATATTTCAGTACTAGTTTTTCTAACTATTTCACTATTATACATATCTGTTTTTTTGTTTGCCAATCCCAATGGGCTATCAATGGAAGGTATTAGAAAGGCATTTCACCAGTTTGGAGTGATGGGCATAGTTGAATTTTGTTTGGTATATTTCATTGTAAATATTGTTCTTTCTAATAAAAAAAAATTAGCAAGATTAATTTATTTTATGCTTTTTCTGACCTTTTTAAAAGCAAGTTATGGAATAGTTAGATATGCTTTTTTTGGAGGAGAACCAAGAAATTACGCGGCTCGAATGGGCCTTAATTTTAAACTAACTTTTTTTGATATCTACGACTCGGCTTTTTTTATTTTCATTTTTTCTTTCTGTTTTCTTAATATTTTTATTCTTTCTAGAAAAAAAATTTTTTTTTCTGTAGCGATTTTTATAACTCTTTTTAATGTTTTATTATCTTTTAGGAGATCGGCATGGATAGGTCTTATATTTGTTGTATTTTATCTATTTCAAAAGATTGGTAGAGGAAATAAGGTCATATTAAAAACTGTAATGGCTATGGTGCTTATTATCATCTTGGTAGGAATAACAAATTTGCGATTTCGTTCTTTTGAAAATTCTTTGAACGATGTAAGCTTTGACTTTTCGGCTTCATATAAAATGGGAAGATTTGGCGAATTATTTTATGCATTAAAATCAATATTTAAATCTCCAATAATCGGTCACGGAGTAACTGGCAAATATCTTGCTTCTCCTAGTTTTATCTGGGCAGCACCACCTGACATAGTGCATAGTTCGGTTATTCATATTGCTCTTAAAATGGGTTTTATCGGCTTGTCTGTATTGTCATTAGTCATTGCAGGTTTATATTCTCTTAATAAAAATCTTAGGAAAAAAAATATTAAAGATGAAGAATTGAAAATAATGATTTATTCAACTTGTTCTACTTTGATTTTCTTAGTTCCCGATTTTCTATTTGGGACTCCATTGTTATTGTTCAGGCAAGCCACTGTACTTGGCTTTTTTGTAGGATTATTAAGTTCTTCTGCCAAATTATTAAATCGGATTGACCAGAATAATTGAAATGCAAATGCTAAGCAGCTTAAATTTCAAATTAAGCTAATTCTACTTTAGAAAAAATATAAGTAATCATTTTTTCCTTTAATTAATGATAAGTATTCAAATTATAATTTGGCTACCTGATTTTTTACTTATTTATTTGAAAACTGCTTAGATCTCTTATTTTATTTATTAATCCTTTTATAAATTTTGCTTCGCCACAGAATTTAAAAAGTCCTTATAAAACTTATGTTAGCCGAGAACTTTCTATTTATATCATAAATTATTTTAATGTTATGACTTTTAAAAAATTAAAGATTTTTATTTTAATATTTTGAATAGGCATTTGAAAAGGAGGATTTTATGATAAATGTCGGGATTATTGGATATGGTTATTGGGGCCCGAATGTTGCAAGAAATTTTAATGCTTGCGAGAAGGCGAAGTTAATCGCGATTTGTGATTTAAGGGAGAAGCGTTTAAATCTTGCCAAATCGAATTATCCTTTCATTAAGACTTTCTCAGACCCGATCGATTTAATCACTTCAACAGATATTGATGTGGTTGCTGTAGTCACTCCAGTGTTCACTCATTATGATCTGGCAAAGTTAGCGCTAGAAAATGGGAAACATATTTTCGTCGAGAAACCTTTTACTTCTAATGTTTCACAGGCGGAAAGACTAATTAATCTTGCTGAAAAAAACAGTTTAATAATTATGGTGGACCATACGTTTTTATTCACTGGAGCTGTGAGAAAGATGCGCAAGATTATTGATGATGGAGAATTAGGTACTTTGTTTTTCTATGATTCAGTAAGGGTCAATTTGGGGCTTTTTCAACACGATATAAATGTCATATGGGATTTGGCTCCTCATGATTTTTCGATTATGAATTATTTAATAGATTATGAGCCAGCTGCGCTTTCTGCTTGGGGCACTGAACATTTTGGGAGGAAATTAGAAGATGTTGCTTACGTTGCTGTGCATTTTAATAATGGCTTTATAGCCCATTTTCATTGCAATTGGTTGAGTCCGGTCAAGATCAGAAAAACCTTGATAAGCGGAAATAAAAAGATGTTAGTATGGGATGATTTGTCTTCTGATGAGAAGGTGAAGATCTATGATAGAGGAGTTAATATAGAAAATACAGAGGGGATACATAATCTTCTAGTGAGCTATCGTTCGGGTGATGTGCATGTTCCGAAAGTTGATAATATAGAGGCACTTAAGATGGAAATCGATTATTTTGCAGATTGTATTGAGAAGAACCAGAAGCCTTTCAATGATGGCGAGGCAGGCCTAAAAGTAGTTAGAATGCTTGAAGCAGCAGATAAATCTTTAAAGAACGACTGTAAAAAGATTAAATTATAGGGAGCAATATTATGAAATATTGCATTATCGCCCCTGATGTTAAATTAGGCAAAAATGTCAAGATTTTCTCATTTGTAAATTTATACGGATGTGAAATCGGTGATAATACAAAAATTGGAGCATTTGTTGAGATTCAAAAGAATTCTAAAATTGGACGAAATTGTAAAATATCCTCCCATTCTTTTATATGCGAGGGAGTGCATATCGAAGATAATGTGTTTGTGGGGCACAATGTAACTTTTATAAATGATTTGTATCCAAGAGCAACGACTTTGAACGGAAAATTACAGACTGATGAAGATTGGAAGGTGATTCCGACTTTTGTAAAAAAGGGAGCTTCGATTGGATCCAGTGCTACGATACTTGCAGGAGTAACAATCGGAGAAAATGCAATTGTCGGAGCGGGTGCAGTAGTAACTAATAATGTTCCTCCTTATTCGATTGTTGCAGGAAATCCTGCTAGAGTGTTGAGAAATATTAAAAACAGCAGTTTATACGAAGAGAGAAAATCATGAATGTTCCATTTATTGATCTGAAAGCCCAATTGCCAAATATTAGATCAGAAATAGAGGCGAGATTCTCAAATATAATTGATAACACTGCGTTTGTATGTGGGAAAGAGGTCCAAGAATTTGAAGAAACATTTTCTAAATTGCATGGCGTAAGATTCACGGTTGGATTAAGTTCTGGCACAGATGGAAATCATATTGCGATGTTATGCTGTGATATCAAAAGAGGAAATGAGGTCATTGTTCCAGTTAATACATTTATTGCTACAGCAGAAGGAATTTCACATTCTGGAGCGACCCCTGTTTTTGTTGATATAAATGAGGAAACATATAATATCAATATCGAAAAGATCGAAGAGAAAATTACTCAGCACACAAAAGCAATCAATCCTGTCCATCTTTTCGGTCAACCTGCTGACCTAAATCCCATAAAAGACATAGCTCTTAAAAATAATCTCTTTTTAGTAGAGGATGCAGCACAAGCTCATCTTGCAGAATATCATAATGAACGAGTAGGTGGAGTTGGGCATGTAGCTTCTTGGTCTTTTTATCCTTGTAAAAACCTTGGAGCTTGGGGAGAAGCAGGTGCAATCACTACAAATGATGAAGAAATTTATCTCAAAGGCAAAAAAATGAGGGATCATGGATCTGGAAAGAAATATTACCATGATCTCATAGGCCATAATTACAGAATGTCAGAGTTTCAGGCTGCAGTGCTCAATGTAAAAATGAAATACATAGAAGAATGGACGGAGAAGAGGCGAGAAAATGCCGAGAAGTACAACAAGAGGCTCAATGATATCGAACAGGTTATAATCCCATCTGAATTAGAAAATGTTAAACATGTTTATCATCTCTATGTGATACGAGCCGAAGACCGTGATAAGCTTCAAATATTTTTAAAAGAAAGTGGCATCAGTACTGGTTTGCATTATCCCATTCCTCTGCATCTTACACAGGCATATGCTCATTTTGGTTATAAAAAAAGCGATTTTCCTGCAGCTGAAAAGCTTTCCCATGAAATATTATCCCTTCCAATGTATCCAGAATTAACTGAAGACCAGATTGATTATGTTTGTGAGAAGATAAAAGTTTTCTATAAATGTTAATTTGATATGTGGCTCATCTCTAATTTTTTTTAATTAGAAGAATAAAAATTCCAAATTGAATTTTTAGCTAATTCCATTCCGAATATTCAATCCCTTATGAATTTATTATGAAAAAGTACGATTAGCGAGAGGAGAAATAGAATGTTAAGAGAGAGAGATGACGTTATTAGGAAATTAATGATTTTGCTTAATGGGATCACAATTTCGCTGGCATTCTTTCTTTCTTATTTCTTAAGGAACAACTTTAATGTTTATTATAAATTCAACCTGATTCCTTCAACTCAAATTGTTTCAGACACGGTTGCATCGTTAAGTGATTATTTAATCATTCTTTTTATTGTTGCTCCTATTTGGTGTTTTATGCTTCATTTGAATGGGATTTACAAATCCATGCGAGTTATGAAGTTTTTTGAGATTGTCTGGATAATTATTAAAGCGTCTTTTTTTACAGGTCTTATACTCAGCACTCTTATCTTTTTGTTTAAGATGACATTTGTCAGTAGAATGTTTTTCATATTTTTTATGATGCTAGGTTCAACTTTTTTGATAGTGGATAGAATTGTACTCTTAACTATCGTACGCCTTGTGCGAAGGAGGGGGTATAATTACAGAAGGCTTCTCATTGTAGGGACTGGAAGGCGTGCAGCTGGTATTATTGAGAGGATAAATAATCATACTGAATGGGGATTCAGGATTGTAGGTGCCATCAACGATGATCCAGATCGAAAAGTAGAAATGGTAAAGGAAATAAGTGTTATCGGGACGATTGATAAACTTGAAGAAATACTAAAGAGAGATGCTATAGATCAAGTTATATTCGTTGTTCCAAGATCAAGATTAAGCTTCATAGAACATGCTGTAAATATATGCGAAACTCTGGGTACAAATGCAACGATTGCTGTTGATTTGTTTGACCTAAAGATAGCCAGATCAAATCCAACAGAACTTGATGGTATTCCTCTCGTTACGTTTGAAACTACGGTTGCCAAAGAATGGCAGCTTTTTATTAAGAGAGGGATAGATTTAGTTTTATCTGGATTGGGCATTATTCTGTTGAGTCCAATCTTTTTTGTAATATCTATTTTTATTAAGTTAACTTCAACTGGTCCCGTTTTATACAAACAACAAAGACTGGGGCTGAATGGCAGGAAATTTGAATTGTATAAGTTTCGCACTATGTATCAAGGAGCTCAAGAGAAACTTTCGGAGGTTAAAGACGTAAAAGAAAAGGACACCCCCGATTTTAGAAAAATGAAAATTCAATGGATAACCCCTGTGGGAAGATTTTTGAGAAAATTTAGCCTTGACGAATTTCCGCAGCTTTTTAATGTTTTTATCGGACAGATGAGCTTAATTGGTCCCAGGCCTACTGTGCCGGATGAAGTCTGTCTATATGAGTCTTGGCAGAGACGAAGATTTTCCATGAAGCCAGGGATTACCTGTTTATGGCAGATAAAAGGCAGAAATAACATAGGTTTTGAGGAATGGATGAAATTGGATCTCGAATATTTAGATAATTGGTCTTTGCGGCTTGACTTTAAAATACTGATGAAAACAATTCCTGTTGTTTTGTTCGGGACCGGCGCTTATTAAGCTAGAGATAATATTATCAATTTTTCAAATGTAACTATTTTCAATGAAAAACGGCCATCTTTTCTTTAAGGTTTACCTTCTATTATTTTTAGGCTTGATTTTAATTTCATCGCTGTATAGTCAAGATTATCAGTCGTTCAGATATGAGTTGGATTATGTTCTTGAAAATACAAAGCTTCGTATTGGCCCTTTCAGGATATTTCCAACATTCAATTTTACAGATGTCGGATATGATGATAATGTGTATTATCAACGGGAAGAAGATAATCCCGTCTCAGATTATACGGCTACATTTTCCCCTAAATTCAAATTGTACTTCCTTTTCCTCAATAAACTGATTTTATCTCTAACTGAAAGTCCGGAATATGTTTATTATTATAAAGAAAAAAGGGAAAGACGATGGAACAACACTTTATCACCAGAGATTAAATTGCTCCTTCTCAATCGATTCGTTATTTCAGGAGGCTATTCTTATCAAGATAGAAGGTATCGGGCATCGAGCGAGTTTGATGTCAGAGCTAATGAACTACGTGAGAGTTACAAAGGAAGTTTATTTTACGAAACAGCCAGGAGAACATCTTTTGGGATTTCTACTTCTTCAGATAAGATTTCTTACGAAGATATAACCTTACCTGGAGAAGAGATTTATCTTTCTCGCTTGCTGAATCGTGAAGAAAGAGAAGGCCATCTTCAGTTTTACTACAGAGTCTTTTCAGAGAGCCTCTTTTTTATTAGCGGAGGATATACAGAATACAACTTTGAGCATCTGCAGTCTCAATGGAGAGATTCATATTCCTACCAGGTTTTTTCTGGAATACGATTTCCGCTTTTGGGAAGAATGAGAGGAGCTTTTTCTCTCGGATATAGAAAGTTCTTGACAAGGGAGGAAGGGAAAAAGGATTTTTCCGGGCTTGTAGGCAACACAAGTCTTGCTTTAAGGATTATGCGTTTTGATCTTCGATTCCAATATGTCAGGGATTTCCGTTTTTCTTATTGGACGGATAGTATCTACTATATTGAGGATAGATATGGAACGGGAATCTCTTTTTATTTAACTCGTTTTTTGAGGTTGGATTACAATTATCTGTACGGAGAGAACAAATATCCTGAAATCACAATAATTCAGATGCCTGATGGACAGTTTGAAGAGATTAAAAGAAAGGATATCTATCGCATCCATACTGCAGGTTTTGTCTTGCGGATTATTAAAAGAACCGGAGTGGGGATTACGGTCAATATATGGGAGAGAGAATCAAATTATTATTGGGCGAACAGGAATAAGATGTTTTTGGGAGGATATATAACTTATGAATTCTAAAAGTAGTAAAAAAAATTGAAAGTTATAAGAAAAATATGCTTATAGATTTTATTTATTTTTACTTCTGAAAATCTATATCCAATATTGGAGATAAAAATGACGAATTTAGAGAAAAGAAAAAGCCTAGATTTTTGGGAATACTGGAGGGTAATAGCAAAGAGGAAATGGGTAATAATCACTTTTGCCTCCACTCTTGTCTTTTTTACAGGAATTTTCTCTTTTTTGGCTACTCCTAAATATAAAGCAGCCACTACCTTGCTCATTGAAGAGGAAACTTCAAAGATTTTAAGCATAGAGGAGACTTTTGGCTATCAGCCTCAAATCTTTCGTGATCTTAGATTCTTCAATACCCAGTTAAAACTGCTAACGAGCAAATCTCTTGCAGAAAGAGTAGCAAGAAAGATGAATCTTTTATCCCGGGAAGAGTTCGGTGCTGGAGAAAGCTCAAGAAAGGGATTATTTGCCTCATTAAAAGAGCTCATCAGCTTTAAATGGATTAAAACTAAAAATAATTCAAATAATAGAGAATTTAATAATTTAGTTCCTTCCAATCCATATTCAGATGTCACTAAAAAGATATTAGTCAATATTGAGGTCGAGCCTGTTCGGGATACTAAGTTGGTGGAGGTTAGCTTCACTTCATCCTCTCCGATTTTAGCCACAGAAATTGTTAACACTCTGGCTGAAGAATTTATCAGTTTTTCGATTGAAAAACGCTATGAGACTACCCAACAGGCCTCGGACTTCCTGAGTGAACAGATTGCAAATTTAAGAGAGGATTTGGCAGCAAAAGAAAGAGAACTCCAAAGATACGGACAGGAAAAGGAATTGTACTTTTTAAGCGACACAGAAAACACGACTGTCAGCAAACTTGCTGATTTAAACGCAGCCTACACTCAGGCTCAGATCGATCGTATAAATGCTGAAGCCGTCTATCGAGAACTTAGAGATTTAAGTAAGGGTCTTTTACCTCAGTTTGTGAACAATCCAGTGATTCAAGATCTTATTACTGAATATGCAAACATCAAAAATGAATTTGAAGAAAAAAGTAAGAAGTTTAAACCCAGTTATCCAGAGATGATACAGCTTAAGGCTAAGCTGGATAGCATGTGGAGCGAGATTGAAAAATCTATGGATGCCGCTGAGTCCGAATACCGTTCTGCTTTAAGTAAAGAGAATTCGTTGAAGAAGTTACTTGATGAGCAAAAAGCTGATGTGGCGAGGATGGATTCAAACGCTATCCTATATAACAGCATTAAAATCGAAGTGGAGAATAAACGCAGGCTTCTCAATACTCTTGGTGAAAGACAGAATGAGACATTGGTTTCTGCAAGATTGGGGGGGCTTAACACAAGCAACATCAATATTATCGATCGGGCAGAAATCCCCAGAGATCCTGTCTTTCCAAAGAAGAAGCTTAATCTTGTTCTTGCTTTCATATTTGGTATTTTTGGAGGGGTGGGTCTCTGTTTCGTCTTTGAATATTTAGACAATACCGTGAAAGGGCCAGAAGATGTCGAGAAGCTAGCTGATCTTCCTTCACTTGGCGTCATCCCGTACCTTTCTCCAGATAGCGCAAAGAAAAGAAAGAAGCAAGGTTACTATTCGCGCTATAAATATTCTTATTCAAATAAAAATCCAAAAAAAGAGGAAAATAAGCCAGAAATTAAGCATATTGATCTCGTGAATTATTTGAATCCCAGTTTCTTTATTTCTGAGGATTACAGGACAGTCAGGACCTCTATCCTGCTCTCTCATGCCGAAAGTCCACCAAAAACCATGGTTTTTTCCAGCGCCTTGCCCAAGGAAGGAAAAACAACCACAGTGGCCAATATGGCTGTTTCGTTTTCCCAATTAGCAAAAAAAGTCCTTATTATCGATTCCGATTTGCGGAGGCCCCGGCTTCATCGGATATTTAAAGTGAGGAACAACACAGGCTTGAGTGGATATCTGACCGGAAAGGTTTATCTTGAGGAGGCGATTCAAAAGACGTCTGTAGATAATGTCTGGATTTTGCCCAGCGGTTTGATTCCCCCTTATCCGGCTGAGCTTCTGAATTCAAAAAAGATGAGAGATATGCTGCATGAATTAAAAAGCAGGTTTGATTTTATTCTGTTAGATACAACCCCTGTCCTTGGTGTGATTGACGCTGTTATTGTCTCATCGATTGTAGATAGCACTGTTTTGGTCATAAAAGCAGGAGAGACGGCGAAGAAACCATTTTTGAATGCTATCGGAGAATTAAAAATGGCCAAGACAAAAATTCTGGGAGTTGTCTTTAATTCTCTTAAGGTGGGCAGGAGTGATTACAGCTTTATGGATTATTATCGGTACTACCGGCATTATTATACTGATGCTGAAAAAAGCGAACAATAAAAGTTACGCTCCCCCCCAAAAAAGCATAAAAAGACTGAAAAATGGGACTCAGGATAAAAGTGAAAAAAAAGGCCAGAAAGATCCTCCCCGGGCTTAATCGAAAAGACCGACTCTGTCAAAAAATCATTGAGTACGGAGTATTGGGAGTTCTCATTTTCAGCCCTCTCCCAGCCGCATCCGTAGAGGAGTGGGCGATCCTGGTGATCCAGCTTGCCGTGATTATCATGATGATCGCCTATTTCCTCATGAAGGAAAAGCCCCAGAATAACATCCTCCTTTCTCATTCCTTGAAATGGCCGAGGTATCTATTCGTAGCCTTATTTATTTTGATGATAATCCAGCTCATCCCTTTTCCTAAGGCTGCGATTAAAATTCTTTCCTCTAACGCTTACTCCTTTCAGAACCTTTACCAGACTGATTTTTCAAAAATAAGCTTTATGAGCCTCTCACTGATCCCTTCTCAATCAATTCAGGCGGGGCTTGAGCTCCTTACTTACTTTTTCTTAGGCTTTCTGATTGTCAAAACCGTGACCAGACGTCATCAGGTGATGCGTATTTTTACGGTGTTGATCGTGATGGGAATTTTAGAGGCCTTTTACGGTCTGTTCGAGCTTTACAACAAGAATCCGAGGATTTTATTCTATGAAAAAACTGACTACCTGGATTCTGTCACCGGAACTTTTGTCAACAGAAACCATCTTTCAGGTTACCTGGAGATGGTCATCCCTCTCTGCATAGGGCTGATCATAGCCAGGATGGATCTTGGTTCATTA
>Ga0209635_10000979_pt1 | contig 20768 bp, 11 predicted proteins | sample DeeMarSWOR230_32_FD_187463 | JGI IMG/M metagenome (GOLD analysis project Ga0209635, IMG submission 187463) | Marine sediment microbial communities from White Oak River estuary, North Carolina - WOR-2-30_32 (SPAdes) (version 2) | ecosystem: Environmental > Aquatic > Marine > Intertidal zone >...
AATTGCAATGCTGGGGGAGGTTGACGCATGAGCCCAATTTATTATATTGTTTAGAAGAACATACAGATTCTTTCCATAAAGTGGATAAATTGAAAGAAATAAAGGAAGGGAATATCTGGGCGATCGGAGGCGGAAAAGGGGGTACTGGAAAGACTTTTTTAACCAGCAGCATCGGCATCTTTCTGGCGAAAGCCGGAAAAAGAGTTGTATTGATAGACGTCGATATCGGCGGGGCCAACCTTCATTCGTTTCTGGGCATAAACAGACCGAAGAAATCTCTGACCAATTTTTTTGAAATGGGAATTCCTCTTTCCAGGCTTGCTGTGAAAACCGGTGTGGACAATATGTCTCTCATAACCGGAGATGTCCATTCCCTGGCATCAGATAGTATAAAATTCACTCAGAAACTCAAGCTGTTCAGACACATTATGAAACTGAATAAACAATATGTCATCATTGATTTGGGAGGAGGAAGCCATAATAACACCATTGATACATTCCTCATGGCTGACAAGAGGATTGCTGTCCTGGAGCCAGAAATAATTGCCATTGAAAACATGTATCATTTTGTGAAGAATGCATTATTCAGGAAAATAAGGATGGCCTTGAGGACCTACGGTTTTAAGGAAATCGTCGAACACATGTGGGAACAGAGGGAAAAACACAATATTAAAAGCTTGAAGGAACTCATTGAGAGTCTCAAAGAAAGCTTCTCTTATTTAGGGGATATACTCGATAAAGAATTGTCTGATTTTAAGGTTTATCTTGTGTTGAACAAGATACGAAGCAGTCAGGATATCCTTATTGGGTCTTCCATGAAGAGTATTTTCATGAAGTATCTGGGAATAAATGCTCAGTTTGCCGGTTATATTGAGTATGATGATGCTGTATGGAGGTCTATCCGCGAGAGGCGGCCCCTGATGCTGAATTATTCATTATCGCGTGTCGCCAAAGAGATCGGAGTTTTCACTGAGAATCTTCTCTATGAGAGAGAGATGAAGATTTCAAGAAGCTAAATATGTCCAAGAAAGAACTCAAGAAGTATTTTGAAATTCTCGAGATTTCTCCTGATTCCACGATACTGGAGATCAGAAATGCCTACAACCGCCTGAAGAAGCTGTATTCGACTGACTCTGTTGTCATATCTCCAATCGCGGATGAATTTTCAAAAAAGGATAGGAAGGAAATCCTTGAGCAGGTCGAGGAAGCATTCAAGAAACTCATGGAGAGTTTAAAGGGACGGCATAGCTCTTCACCTTCTCCTACAGGAGATTTTGCTTCTGACTATGATCCCACAGCGGAAAAAACAGAGGAAGAATCATACAGCGGTTCCGTCTTAAAGCAAATAAGAGAAAAAATGGGAATACAATTATTCGAAGTATCCCTCGATACCAAGATTCGCATGGAGCTTCTTGAAAGAATCGAAGATGAGAAATTTGATTCACTCCCCCAAGAAGTATATCTTAAAGGTCACTTGACCAATTATGCCAGTTACCTATTACTCAAACCGGACAAAGTCACTCAGGATTATATTGCCAGGTACAGGGCCTGGAAAGAAGGGGAAAAAGAGAAACGCTAAACTCTCATTTTTCTTGCAGGTCGGCTATTGGTCAGAGGAAGCTTTGTCTAGCTCTATCTTCAACACATCCAAGCTGAAAGGGGGGATGTGGATGAATTCAATTCCAAGCTCATAAACGAAGTCTGAATCCTTGGGATAGGAATCCACCCAGACAACTTTCGCCAACACGATTGTTTTCTGGCCATCGGGAAAAGAGAGTTCGATGTTTATTATTTCTCCCTTCTTAAAATGTGTGTTGCTGAAGATCCGCATGCCCCCGAGGCTGATGTTGGGAGCTGGATGTTTTCTTCCTATGAGTTTAGTCGGCCGGTAGTGAACTTTGGCCTTCAATCTTGGATGCCGGCGCTCTTTGTGTCCTGATTCATCTGATTCAGTCATAATTTTATCTTCCTTGAAGGATTCTGGTTTAGGGCAGTATATGAACAGGTCAAATGGATGTCAAGAAATTCGTAAAAAAAGTAAGTTTTTTTATTTATTATAGTAATTGACATTTCATTTTCAGGTTGGTATTTTAAGGATAATTAAGCAGGAGGAAGCGTTGGCAGATGAAGTGTGCAAAATGTAATAATGAAAGCCCCCCAGGCACAAAATTCTGCAGTAACTGCGGAACACAGCTCATTCCTTTAGAAGAAAAAGCCTTTTCTTTGACTGAGACTCTCCAAACCCCGATGGTAGAACTCGCTATCGGGAGCACATTCGCTAAAAGGTACCAGATCATAGAAGAGCTGGGCAGGGGAGGTATGGGCAGTGTCTACAAGGTTCTGGATAAAGAGATTGGAGAGAGGGTGGCGTTGAAGCTTTTAAAGCCAGAGATCGCTTCTGACGAGAGAATGATCGAGCGTTTTCGCAACGAACTGAAATTTGCCCGTAAGATCACCCATAAGAATGTCTGCCGCATGTATGACCTAAGTAAAGAGAAAAAAACCCCTTACATCACTATGGAATATGTTTCCGGCGAAGATTTAAAGGGTTCGCTGAGAAGGATGGGACCGCTGAGTGCTGGGAAAACTATTCATATAGCCAAACAAGTCTGTGAGGGACTGGCTGAAGCGCATAAGTTGGGAGTCGTGCACCGGGATTTAAAGCCTCAGAACATCATGATAGACAAGCAGGGGAATGCTCACATCATGGATTTTGGTATCGCCCGATCCCTTAGAGCAAAAGGAGTAACAACTTCAGGGATGATGATCGGCACGCCGGATTACATGTCTCCTGAACAGGTGGAGGGAAAAGAGGTCGACCAGCGGGCGGACATCTATGCCATGGGAGTCATCTTATTTGAGATGGTGACAGGAACGACTCCCTTTAAAGGAGAAACGGCAGTTACTATCGCGCTCATGCACACCAGAGAAAAACCTCCGAATCCGAGTGATATCAATGACCAAATTCCAAAGGAGCTCAGCCAGGTGATACTCAAATGCATGGAGAAGGATAAGGCAAAGAGGTATCAAAAAGCTGAAGAGCTTGCTGCTGATTTGGACAATATAGAGCATTACGTCCCCACAACGGACAGGATGGTACCACTGAAGAGACCCAGCACGTCAAGAGCTGTGCGGCGGAAATCCGGACTGAAGAAAATCCTCGTGCCCGCTTTAATCATTGTTGGGCTTGCGATGGCAGCGTTGATAATCACGAAGTTTACTCCCTTGCCAGAAATGTTAAAGACCTCTCCGACTGCAGCGGCTCCATCTGAAATGAATAGTTATCTCAGTGCGGCTGATCAGTACTGGAAGGAAGGGAACTATTCTGAAGCGTACAACCAGTTCAAAAAAGCGTTAGAAGTGGATCCCAATAATTTAATAGCCCAATTAGGTCTGGCGAATGCTTTAAAAGAACAGGGTAAACTGGATGAAGCCATCCCAGAGTATAAAAAGGCTATAGCTTTAAATGATAAAGACATTTGCTCCTACGGTCAGTTGGGCTTGATATATGAACGGAAAAATGAATGGAGCGAAGCTCTGAACTCTTATAAAAAATATCTTGAGACCGCTCCTCAAGGACAAGATCACGATGATGTCAGTCGGAAAGTTGAAGCCTTGGAGGCTCGAATTCAAGCGGCGAGTGTGAAACCGAAAAGTGGTGATCAGACTGTTGTCGCAAAAAAGCAGGAGCAAAAAAAGTCAATACCTCAGCCCAAAAAGACGACTCCCTCGAAACAAGAAAAACCGGATGTTTCCGCAAAATTAAAAACAGGAATTGATGCTTTTGATAGAGGAGATTTTGATAGATGTATCACACAGATGGGTGAGGTGTTGAAGCTTGATCCAAAAAACACCTCGGCTCAGGATTTTTTATCAGAGGCGAAAAAAAGAAAGAGTGAAAGGGAAAAAGAGCAGACAATCAGCAGCAAGCTCAGGGCGGCACAAAATGCTTACCAGAGAGGAAATTATCGGCAGTGCATCACAGAAGCCGAGGAAGTGTTGAAGCTAAGTCCAGGGAACACAAGTGCCCAGGGTCTGATCAATGAAGCAAAAAAGAGGTCGGATGAAATAAATAAAGAACAGCAAATCAGGGACGGGCTCAATAAAGCGCAAGAGGCTTTTCAGAGCGGAAACTATCAAGAAAGCCTTAACCAGGCGAGAAGAGTGCTGAACCTCGCTCCGACCAATGATCAGGCTCAAGAATACATAATGTTATCGAATGAAAAGATTTCTCTGTCCCAAATCAATGCGTTAGTGAGTCAGTACAGCCAATCCGTGAATAATAAGACTCTTCTGGATTTTTATAAAAACAACTGTTCTCCCCAATGCTACGATGACATAAAAAAAGATGCAGAGTTAATGACAACGTACTTTGATAACCTTCAATCAACGGCCTCAAATGTTGAGATCCGGTTTAAGGGGGAGAGCCAGGCAGAAGCCACTTTCTTGAATAACATTTCTGGAACAAGCAAAGCCGGAGCCAAGCAGGATGTATTAAAAGGGGTTTATAGATGGGATTTAGAGAAACAAGGGGATAGCTGGAAGATTATTGGAATCACCTTCAACCCGAGGGGATGAATCAATTTTATAAATAAGGAGCCCGCCATGAAAGAGAGGGGGAAAGGAAGCATCCTCTTCACATTCATCATTTCTTTTCTATTGATTGGACCCACTCTCATCTTTTCTCAGGAGAGAATAGTTGAAGTGGTGCTCGAGAAGGCAGAAATCCATGTCGAGCCGAATGCGACGAGTGAAGTCATACAAAGCGCACCTGTTGGACAGGTCTATAATGTGATCAGGAAAGTGGGATCATGGTATGAGATACGGTTCACGACAGAAAGATTAGGGATTACAATGACCGGGTACATCCATGGAAGGTATGTCAGAGAATTAGGGGAGGAACCACCCGTATCCCTAGTCAAAGAAAAAGAAGGGCCCAGTGTGATGCTCGAAGCGACAGGTAGCTTTTTCCAGCCTTCAGACCAGGCCTTCAAGGACATATATGGAAGTGGGTATTATTTCGGTGGAGAGATAACACTGACTATCATGAAAGGTTTTGGGATCTGGGTAGGCGCTTCTTATTATTCAAAGGATGGACTCACGACTTTCACTCAAGAGCCAACAACGATCAAGATTATGCCTATCTATGGAGGGATTAAATTTAGAGTTCCGGAAGCAAGAGTGAGTCCCTATGTTGGGTTGGGCGTCGGTTATTTCAGTTACACGGAAGAAAGCGAAATTGGAAGCGTTAAAAAGGGGGATATCGGTTACATTGGTCAGGTGGGGGTAATCTTGAAATTAATCGGGCCTCTCATCCTGGATTTCAAAGGAAGCTACAGTTACTGCAAAGCTCAACCGGAGAATGTTGAGGCGAATCTGGGCGGTTTTCAGGGGATAGTCGGGTTTGGTTTTGATTTTTAAGCCTATGAACGTTGAATATTTTTATGAATCAGTATTTTTGACAGGCTTCAGTATGTCAAGATATAAAATTGTTTACTTAAAAATAGACGGGCTAAGAGGGGAAAAATGAAAAACAGAGTATTTGTTTCAGTGTTTTTTATCCTGACTTTTTTATTGAGTTCAACCTTGATCTATGCGCCGGATAATCGACCGCCAGACCAGCCAAAGAGGTTCAACCTGACCTCAGACCAGGTCAGGCCTCCGACTCAATCCGAGAGGTGGAGACAGGCCAGGGAACTCATTACAAGGAGAGAACAAAACGATTATGGAACCAGGGCCCCTTCCTCCAACGTGGAGTTGGTCGGAATGTGGCCTTATGGAGGAGGCTGGACTTGTATCCTGGATGCAGCCAGGGATATTGCTTTGATCGCCAATGGCCATACGTTGCAGGTCCTGGATATATTCACTCCTTCCTCCCCTTCGCTAATGGGTGAATTGTATATTGAGGGACAACTGTGTGGGATGACTCTCTCTGGAGACTATGTTTATGTATTGACCAATAATTATTTGAAAATCGTTGATATATCAGACCCGTATAATCCGAGTTTAGATGGTTCGTCTTCTGTGAATACCTGCGGAGGGTATCGTCTTACAGTTTCCGGGAATTATGCGTATGTAGCGGCCAACTGCGATGGCCTGAACATTTATGATGTTTCAGATCCTTCGAATATCATCCACACCGGTCATTATCATCATGATAATCTACACGTCAATGATGTGGCGCTTTGGGGAAATTATGCGATTTGCGACTGTCAGAATTGGAGCGCCACAGAATGGACGTATGGATTAGAGGTTGTAGACATCTCTGACCCTTCAAATCCCAGCTTAACAGGGAGCTATTCAGTAGAAGCGAATTATTGGACTGGACAAGTTGATGTGACGAGTAATGGATATGCTTTCCTCTGCACAAATAGTAATAATAACGGCAAAGTAGTCGCCATTGATGTGGCCTCTGATCCTGGGAATCCTACAGAAGTGGGAAGCTATGTTGATGTTGATCAAAATAGAAACTTTGCTGATGTGACAATTGCAGGGAATTATGCGTATGTCTATTCGTACTGGGGATGCGATTTAATCATACTCGACATTTCCAGCCCGACTTCCCCTTCCGAAGTCGGACAGAATCATACTACAGATTGTTGTTTTAATGACTTATGTGTGTCTGGGGATTATGTGGGGATATATTTTTGCGGAAATTTTTCACTCTATGATGTATCAAATAGGACAGCTCCTGCCTTTATAGCAGGCTACGAAATTCCAGATAGTGTCAGTGGTAATGGTAATCTCATTGAAGTTTCCGGAGACTATGTCTACATGTCAAGCCATAGTGATGGCTTGCGAGTGATGGATGTTTCAGACCTCTCCAATCCCATAGAAGCCGGAACGAATGATGATTTATGGGGAGATCGAGGCCTGGCTGTTTCAGGGAATTATGTCTACCATGTCGACTGCTGTAGTCTGGTTATTTTCGATATTTCTTCGCCTAATAATCCCATCCAAGTGTCGCATTTGAATCGTCCCACTCAGGACGCCGATTGGAGAGATATTGTTCTCTCAGGTCAATACGCTTATATCTCTGGGATGGAATGGGATAGCAACGATTCTTGGGTTAACCTGTGTGTTATCGATATCTCAGACCCTACAAATCCAGCATTTGTGGGTTACTGGGTCTCATCTGCTATATCCGGTCATGACGGAGGAATGGATGTTTCAGGGAATTATGTTTATTTAGCCGTGGACGATTATGTCAGTAGTAACGCTTGCTTGAAGATCCTGGATATTTCTAATCCCACAAATCCATCAGAAGTCGTTTCTTATACGACGACTTGGGGTTGGTGTCGGGATGTTGTGGTTCGAGGAAATTATGCGTACTTAGGAGGCAATCAATTAGGCGTCTTCGATATATCCAATCCCTCGAGTCCGAGCGAGATTTCGACCTATGATTACTGGCACAATAGAATGGCTCTATCCGGGGACTATCTCTATCTTGCCCAAAATAATTATGAGCTTAAGGTTGTTGATATTTCGGACCCGAACAATCCCACTGAGGTTGGTTACTATCAGAGCGAAGCAGTTGGGCAAGCTGTTGACGTTTCCGGGAATTATGCATTTGTAGGCGGAAGTCTGTACATCTTCAGGAACACTCTAGCGCCAGAAATCTCCATCACCACTCCTTCCCCATTTGAAATTCTCCACGGCTCTGTAAACATCGAGGCTCAGGCTTCCCACAGTTCAGGTATAGAAAAGGTTGAAATTTATGTAGATGATACTCTTAAATCTGTTATTTTCGACTCACCATTCGAATATCAATGGAACACCGCTTCTGCCTCCGAAGGGATTCATAAGATACGAGCGCGGGCGGTTAACAACAACGGCAAATCCTCTGATGCAGAAATAGAAGTCACGGTGAGGAACCTTTGGGACCTGACCATCTCTTCTCCTTCAGGAGGAACGACCAATCCCACACCCGGCACTCATTCCTATAATTATGGTTCAGATATCCAGGTCCAGGCTTTTCCAGATACAGGCTATGCGTTTGCCGGGTGGACAGGAGATGTTCCCTCAGGACAGGAAATGGAAAATCCAGTCACCATCACTATGGACGGGGATAAGGCCATAACAGCCAATTTCAGTGTGGTCGTCGGGAATCGTGAGTTGGTCATTTCTTCCGGGCCAGGAGGAACAACCAGCCCTGCGCCTGGGTCATATTCCTATCCAAACGGCACCCAAGTGTGGATATCAGCCAATCCAGCCCCGGGGAGCTCCTTTTTCCACTGGACAGGAAATGTGCCTTGGGGACACCAGAGCGACAATCCCATAGGAATCACCATGGATTCGAATAAATCTCTGGCAGCTAATTTCATCTACTCTGGGGATTATTACATCGAGTCTCTGATCTCGGCTCAATTCATGGGAGGAGGAACAGCCCAAAATGTACAGGCTGATGATGATACAGTGACCTACACACTTCCTTTTAATTTTCCATATTTTCGAGAAACTCTTCCTACAGGGTCAAATATATACATATGCACCAACGGCTTTATCGATTTTGCCGTCAACGCAACCGACAACAGTCCTTCGGATAATGACCTGGCCGTAAACCAAAGAATCGCGCCGTGCTGGACTGACCTGACCACCAATGGCTCTGCTCAGTCAGGAGAGGATATTTACATCACAGAGGAGTATGAATATTTGAGTATACGCTGGGTGGCGGAGACGAAGACTCAAGAGCCTGTGAATTTTCAGGTGATCATCTACCGGGATGGACAAATTCAGTTTAATTATAACGGAGGAAATGCTGATTTAAGCAGCGACCCACCGACGATCGGTATCTCAAAAGGAGATGGAACGTATTATAACCTTTCCACCTATAATCATAATACCAGTTTAACCAACGTCAATTCAGACCTTTTTACGCCCGCGGAAATCGATAATCCGCCTAGTGTTCATATTAATAATATGTCAGATGGAGATGAATTTTCCGGCACACCGAATATCGGAGTATCTGCGTCGGATGATAACCAGGTAATAGGGGTAGAGTTTTATGTGGATGATGAGCACTTATATACAGACATGACTTCTCCCTATTATTATGATTGGGACACGTCCACATACTCCGCTGGGGCGCATACGGTAAAAGTCATTGCCTACGACAATATTTACCAGACTGCTGAGGATGAAATATCTGTAACAGTAATAGGATGTTATTTAGACATCTATGCCAATCAAGGGGGAACCACTGACCCGGCTCCGGGAAGCCACAATTACACGTGTGGAACAGATGTTCAGATAACAGCCACCCCCAATGCGGGCTACACGTTTTCAAGTTGGGGAGGAGATGTTCCAGGTGGCCATGAGAATGATAATCCACTGACCCTGACTGTCGATTGGGACATGTGGATAGAAGCTTACTTTAATGTGCAGCCCGGTTATTATGAGCTCAACATCGATGCTGAATACGGAGGCACGACTGACCCGGCACCAGGGTCCTATTCTTATTCTCCTGGTTCACAAGTCACTGTGACGGCTATTCCGGATACGGATCTGGGAGCTTCCTTCTGGTACTGGCAAGGGGACGTGCCTTACGGTCAGGAGTATACCAATCCTTTAGTCCTCACTATGAACAACTATAAAAGCGTAACGGCTAAATTCCAATTCCCAAAAACTTGGACCTTTATGGTCTATCTTGACGGAGACAATGACTTAGAAAGTGCGGCTGTAGATGACTTCCTGGAGATGGCTTCTGTAGGGTCGGATGAAAACATCAATATCGTGGTCCAGTTCGACCGGATCAGCGGGTACGATACGCGCTATGGAGATTGGACATCGACAAAGCGGTTTTACATCACTGAGGGGATGACACCAGAGCCCGGGAATGCGCTTCAAGACTTGGGTGAGCTGAACCATGGCCAATCAGATACATTGATCGATTTTATCAATTGGGGCAGGGAGAACTATCCTGCGAACCATTTTGCCATGATTCTCTGGAACCATGGCGGAGGCTGGCGCGAGTCAAAAGAGGAAAAGCGGAGACAGGTCCAGGAATTGAAAGAGAAGCTTAATTTCAAGGATGTCTGCTGGGATTACACGAATGGATCGGATTATCTAGAAACAGATGAGGTGCGGCATGCTTTTTGGGCGACCTGGTACACTCATTTAATCGGTTTTGACGCCTGTCTTATGGGGATGGTGGAAGTCGCTTATCAGATGAGCGGCTATGGTTCAGTGATGGTCGGGTCTGAAGAGGTGGAGCCTGGTCCTGGCTGGCCGTATGATACCGTCCTTCAGGATTTGGCAAACAATCCCGACTGGGATGAATCAGAGCTCGCGACAGCGATAGTCGACCGCTATTATGAATCCTATGGAGATGATTACACTCAGTCGGCTATTGATTTACAAAATGTGAACAATCTGAATGGGGCAATTGATTCATTCGCGCGGTCAATGATGAGCAATTGGGATTCAGATCAAGACGCTATAAGGAACGAAGCCCAGAATGTGATGACAGAGATTGAGAACACTGTTATCCATGAAAGACATGGAACCTCCTGGCCTGGCGCCCATGGCTTGGCGATTTATTTTCCTCAGACATCAGGAGACTACAATTCAGATTATCCAGACGTAATATGGTTTCCTTGGGATTCAAGCTGGGCGAATTTTCTTTATGAGTTTTATGATTCTATGGGGGGCTCATGGATTGAAATGAGGAGGCTGTGTACACAGCAGTTTGACGTTTCTGAGCACATCGACCTGTATCATTTCTGTGAGTTGATCAACACAGAGAGTGAAGATTTTTATTCGTCTTCTCAGACGACCAATGACTTTATCGGAGGAGGAACCGCCCAGAATATTCAAGAAGATGATGATTATAAAACCTATCCTCTTCCTTTTGATTTTCCCTATTTTGGAGAATTCATTCCGGCTGGAACGGATATATATATCAGTACGAACGGCTATGTGGATTTTGAGAATCCTTCTTCTGACTGGACCAACTCTCTCTCTAAATTGGCGAACAACAGGAGGATTGCTGTCTGCTGGACGGATTTGACGACTGATGGTTTCGCCCAAGCCGGAGAGGATATCTACATTTCCCAGAATGTCGCAGCGACTCCAAAGAATATTTCGGCCACACGAAATCCCGATGATCTAGTCATCCGCTGGGAGGCTGAGACATTGTTCGGTGGGGACCCGGTGAATGTTGAGCTCGTTCTTTTTAATGATGGCCGGATCAAGTTCAATTATGGTGGAGGAAACGCTGATTTTAGCGGACAGCCTCCGACAATTGGCATCTCAAAAGGGGATGGAGTCAATATGTACATATCTTCTTACAATGAAGCGAACAGCTTGACTAATGTTGGCTCAGAAGTGTATGCCACGGCCGTGTATATTCTGACGATCACAGCCGGCTCTGGAGGAACGACCGATCCGTCTCCCGGGGATTATTTTTATGGGCCTTCCGAAAGTGCCACGATCACAGCTATTCCGGATAATTATTATGATTTCGCGTTCTGGAGTGAGGATGCATCCGGTGACAATAATCCAATAACGATAATTGTCGATCAAAATATGTCGATAACAGCGAATTTCCGAAAAATAGATCCACCTTCAGGTCTTTCCGTGCGGCAGGAATTCAATCGATCTCTATTGGCAGGCGAATACATAAATGTCCTGACGTGGGAGCCCAATCCAGCCAACACGAATATTGCCGAGTACAACGTCTATTACATGTTGAGTGGTGTTCCTTACCAATTGGGGACAGTTTCCGCCGACAACCGAGTCTACTGGCACAGAGGTGTGGATAACGCTCTGTCATACACTTACCTTGTCTCCGCAGTGAGCGACAATGGCTTTGAAGGAGAGCCGGTTACCACAACAATCCAAGGAGAAGGCGAGTCTACAGAAACAAGAACGACAAAGTCATCGATAATTAATTTGAATGAGCAGAGCGACAGGACAACAGGGAATGAGGGTCTGATAATCGTGAGGCCCTCTTCAAAAGAAAAAGCTGAAGACATTCCCGAGAAGATCTCTCAACCGTTAAACTTTGCGGCTCATAAGGTATTGGATTATTCTCTTCCCCAAGAGAGATTCATCCATGTCCTCGTTTGGCAGGCCAATCCAGAGAACAAGGATATAGATAAATACAGGATTTATTGCGTGGAAGGGAAGGAGCGGACGCTGCTGGCTGAGCTGGAGTCCGATACTTTTGAATTTAGGCATGAAGAAGTTGAACCGAGCAAGATGTATACGTATGCCTTAGTTGCCGTGGATAAGAAGAAGCTGGAGTGTAAACCTGTGTACACGGAAATTAAATAAGAAGGTCAGGTTTTTTTAAGGATACGGCTAAGAACTTTTGAGTTTCAAGATTCTTCTGAGGATGAATGTGTCCTAGCCACTTAAATAAGTAATGAAATAATGCCTATCTGGATTTTACTATTCTTTCCTCCTCATACTGGCTAAGCGTCCATATCTGAATCTATAATCAGAAAAAATGGCTGAGATTTACGAGTCTATTTTTGCGTCTATAAGAAGACAAGTTTAAAAAGATTCAAGTTCTTTCGGTTGTTTGTCCCCCTCAGAAAGATAAGGATAAGTTGAAAGAAGAGAAAAGAAAACAGATCCGGGAAGAACAGGCATTCCCCATAACTCCGTCCTTAGCCTTGAAACGTGCACTCGAGGACGCGGAGATGAGCCATTTCATCAAAACAAATTTTTCCTATCCCGAGCAAAGAACGCAAATAATCTCGCGGAAAAGATTATCCAGACAGGAGCAGGGAAACAGGTGGATTGTGGAATTCATCGAGAAGATCCCTGTTTCTCTAAACGGGAAAAATGGAATGATGAATATCGCCCGAATCGAAGTTGACCCTTTCAATGGGAAAGTAATTGACCGTCGATTCTTCAAGAATGTATTTTTAGAGGAATATAAGAAAGCGGTTTGCAAGAGGTTTAAGCCGTCTCACCGATGAGGCTATAGGGTCCGCAAGAGGTTATGCGCACATCCACATACCGGCCGATTACATCTTCTTGAGATGTGAAGTTGACAACCTGGTATCCTTCATTCCGTCCGCTGAGGACTTGAGAGTCTTTTTTGCTTCTTCCCAGACAGAGGACTTTCATTGTTTCTCCAATGAGTGAGCTGTTGAACTCGAGTTGAATTTTTTTCTGGAGCGTCTGCACCTTGATGAGCCTCTTCTTTTTTTCTTCAAACGGAACGCTATCTTTTTCCTTGGAGGCGGCCGTCTGTGGGCGAGGCGAGTAGCGGAAAGAGAATATGTTGGTGAACCGGACCTCTTCCAGCACACTCAATGTGTCCTGGAATTCTTCTTCAGTCTCTCCCGGAAAGCCGACGATAATATCCGTGCTCAAACTGATATTCGGCATAAGGCTTCGAAGCATGGTGATTATTTTTAGATATTTCTCTCTCGTGTAGCCTCTGTTCATTCTTTTCAGGACGCTTGTCGAGCCAGACTGGATAGGGAGGTGGAGTTGATGGCACACTTTCTCCGACCCGGACATCGCTTCTGCAGTGTCTTGAGTGAAATTCTTCGGATGAGATGTGATAAACCGGATCCATTCTGTTCCTTCTATGCGATCCACATCTTTTAAGAGGGAGGAAAAACCTTTTCCGCTCTCAGGGTCTTTGTAAGAATTAACATTCTGCCCCAGAAGCTGAATTTCCTTGTAGCCTTTTTTGCTTAAATCCCGGATTTCCTGGATGATGCTCTGGAAGGGTCTGAATTTTTCTCTCCCTCGGGTATAGGGAACAATGCAGTAAGAGCAAAAATTATTACAGCCTTCCATTATGGTCACATAAGCGCTGACCTGTGAGTCCCGGAAAGTCATTTCAGCGGAAAAATCATGAAAATCTGGGCTCCAGCTTGTCGAGATGATTTTTTCCGCATGATTGCTGTGTAAAATCTCGGAAAGCGTGTTGTAGTTATCAGGCCCTATTATGAAATCCACCAAAGGTTTTTTTTCTAGAATCTCAGATTTGTAAAACTGGGCCACACATCCAACAACCCCGATGGTGACATTTTTTCTTTTTTTGAGCGCGGAAAGTCTGCCCAGAAAGGAGTAAAACTTCTCTTCCGATTTTTCCCTCACCGCACAGGTGTTTATTATGATCAAATCGCTCTCTTCAAGGGAATCGGATGGTTGGGCTCCCTCAGCGGCCAAGATTCCCGCTATGCGCTCTGAATCGTTCTCGTTCATCTGGCACCCAAAGGTGCGGATGAAAAATCTCATCTTTTTCAAATCAATGCTCTCTTTTTTTATAGGGATTATCAGTATGACTCTTGAATAATTTACTATATACCAATCTCTGAGCGATGAAAAGTCAGTTTTTTAAACGGGCTATAGTATTATAAATTAGTGAGATTTTTTATGGTTGATTATTCAGAGGTGATGAAATCCGGCTTTTCGACTTCGTCTTTACGCTTGAAAACAGGTTATTTATTGTTATAGTGCAGAGTTTTCGCCGAGGTTATGACTGAGCATTTCTTGGGCATTTTTCAGAGTTGTCTCAGTGATGTGACTTCCAGCCAGAAGCCGGGCAACTTCTGTAATTCTCTCCTTGAAGGAAAGTTTCTTTATAGTCGTAAAGGTGCGTTCCTTATCGATTTTTTTATCAATTTTATAATGATGGGTGGCAAAAGAGGCGATCTGAGGAAGGTGGGTTATGCAGATGATCTGATGCGTGTTGGATAATTTTTTGAGCTTCAATGCCACAAATTCAGCGGTCTTTCCTCCGATGCCGGAATCGATCTCGTCGAAAATCATGGTTTTTAATGTCTCTGTCTCTTTACCGATAGTTTTGAGCGCAAGCATCACTCTGGAAAGTTCTCCGCCGGAGGCAATTTTCCTCAAGGGTCTCAACTCCTCTCCCGGATTCGGGCTTATGAGGAATTCCACTTCTTCAGTGCCACTCTCTTTCATTCTGTCCATAGAATCCGGGCTGGGCGGAAAGCTTTCGATTCTTATCTTGAATCGTGCTTTTTTCATGCCTAAGAGGCTTATTTCCTTTTCCACATTTCTCTCGAGTATAGTGGCACTTGTTTTTCTCGTTTGAGAGAGTTTTTCTGCATGAATCTTGTATTGGTTAAACACTCTTTCAATCTCTTTTTCCAGGTCTGCCAGCTTTTCCTGGCTGGTGCTGAGTTCTTCGTATTCCTGTTTGGCTTTTTCCAGATAGGTGAGTATCTCGTCGACGTTGCTTCCATACTTTCTTTTGAGTTTTTCTATCTGGCTGAGACGCTCCTCGAGCTCTTCTAATTTCTCAGGAGCTGTTTCCTGTTTTTCCTTGAACTTGAGTAAAAAATCGGAAAACTCCTGGATTGTGATGGAAAACTGGTTGATGGATTCTTCAGTCTCTTTAAATGTTTTATCAAAGTCTACGAGGTCGTGGACAGCATTTTGAAGCTGAGCGAGAAGGGAAGAGATCGAATTCTCTTGGTGGTAGGAGATACTCAGAGCTTTTTCCACGAGAGAGCCGATTTTTTCTGCGTTCTTGAGTATGTTCCTGGCACTGTGGAGTTCCTCTTCTTCTCCTCGTTTGAGTTTGGCTTTTTCAATTTCCTTTATCTGGAATTCTAAAAAATCAAGACGTTGTTCTCTTTCTCTCTCTCTGTTTTCAAGGTCCCTTTTTTCTTTAGATATTTTTTTAAGTTCTTTGGCTTGCTGGGATACATCCTTTTTAATGGAAGAGGCATCTGCATAGTCATCGAGGTAATTCAGCTGGAAGTCGAGGTTGAGGAGGAACACATGGTCATTCTGGCCGTAAATATCAACAAGCTTTCCTCCCGTTTCTTTGAGTCTTCTGTTGGGCACAAGGGTTCCGTTTATGTAGGCTTTTCCTCCTCCTCGTGCAGAGACTCTTCTCTGGACGAGCATTTCCTCATCTGATTCTGGGAAATATTCGCGAAAGTCCGTCATTTTTTGATGGAAAGGAAAAATGACCTCAACGGAAGTCTCTTTTGTCCCTGTGCGGATCATATCCGGGGACCCTTTCTCCCCGAGGACGAGTCTTATCCCATCGATAATAATGGATTTACCCGCACCGGTTTCTCCTGTGAGGATGGTGAATCCTTCTTGAAGCGGGAGGTCAATCTCTTCGATAGTGGCTAAGTTCTTGATGTGAAGAGAACTAATCATCTTTTTTTATTCAATGAAGAGATGATGATCGGCACGAGAGCTCTTTCCATATTAATGCGTCCGTATCCGATAAAATCATCCCTTCCGGAATAATTTGCATAGTTCACATCGTCGGCAGTGTAGCAGATGATATTCATGACATCTTCCACAATCAGAATACCATTCTCATCAAGAAGAATATCACCTTCTTCCATTCCTTTTATGCTGATGATAAGGGCCGCTAATCCCGCCACATGAGGAGCGGATAATGATGTTCCATCAGCAGAAGCATAAGGAAAAGAGCCAGGTCCCCAAAACCAGGTTGGGACAGGAGCAACGATTCCTTCCCCTGGAGCGGCCACATCAATTTCAGGCCCATAGTTTGACCAGGCCGTCCTCAAGTCATCAATGTCTGTCGCCGCCACAGCCATGCACTCATCGTACGCCGCAGGGTATTCCGTTCCCGCTCCATTGTTTCCAGCAGCGGCGACGACCACAACACCATTATTATTGGCGTTTCTTATTGAGTCTCTTTCTGGTTGAGAGTACCCAGGGCCAGCTATGCTGAGATTTATGACATGCGCCCCATTTTGGACAGCCCTCTCTATGCCCAGCACTTCTGTCGCCACATTGACACTACCCGCAGCATCAGCGATTTTTATCGGGAGAATTTTACAGTTCCAAGCCACACCCGCAATGCCTTCATCGTTGTTGGTCTCGGCAGCTGCAACCCCAGCCACAAGCGTTCCATGGCCATTATCATCAGTGGGATCAGAGTCATCATTGACAAAGTCATAGCCGTTCGAGAGAAGTTTTTCATCCAGGTCAGGGTGACCAAAATCCACTCCCGTATCGAGAATAGCTATGATTACGTCATCGTCTCCCATCGTTTCTTCCCAGGCTTCTCTGGCCTTGATATCAGGTCTTGCTGTTCCCTGTTGAGGACTGCCAGGAGGCACGGCTTGGCCTGGATTGTACAGAGCATACTGTTGGTTGAAAAGAGGATCATTGGGCGTAATGGCGAGATGTCTTATATAGTTGGGCACCGCATACTCCACATCAGGATTCCGTTCCAAAAGATAGAGCATCTCTTCAACAGAAACATTTTCAGGAGTCTGCAGCTGATAGATGTCGATGCTCGGAATTCGCCTGATCTTTCTGGCCTGATACGCGACCACGGTGGCTTCTCTCATTTCTTCTGAAAGCGATGACTTGAATTTGACAAGAACCTGGTCTGGGACATACTGCATTCCGTTGGAGCGGAAGGGGTTGCCTTCGTTAAAACTATTGATTCTATCTTGATAAAAAAACGAGTCTTTTTTTTGTTTTCTCTCAATTTTAGATAAGGCCAGGTTTTCCGGACGAATCTTTCTCAGTATCTTTGGAGGAGGGGATTCTGCCGCTCCTCCTTTTGTTTTCCTTGTTAATTGAAGTCTGCGTTCAGGAGAAGCCTTGTCAGGAGCACTCTGCTGACTTTTTAAAAGATGAAGATTTTCTCCCACCAAATATTTCGTCTCCTGGAGCCTGAGAGAAGAAGCCGCTTTATCATCTCTATCGAGCCTAATCAGTCTTGAGTTGAGCGAAAAAAGAAAAAAAGGAATGAGAAGAGTCGCAAAGAAGTATTTTTCTCTTTTCATAGTTTTCTCCTTTACATCAATAGAAAGAATACATTGCCTTTATCATGATTCCAGAATCGATTCCATCCTTATAAGGCAAAAACCTTGCTTCTGATTTGAGGCTGAAGGATTCGGTAACCTTAAAGGTCAATCCAAGAGAAACGCAAAACGAACTCTCTCCGTTTATTTTTTTTGTCTCACTTCCTTCCAGATCCTGGATGGCCTCGTCCATTCTGAATCTTCCCCAAAACTTGTTGAAATTCAAATGGAGATAAGGGAAGAAAGTATCAAACCCTGTATAGGTGAAAACCGGCCCCACGGTCACTTTCATCCAGTTTGGGCGGCCTTCAATGCTCCCTTCGACAGGCAATTCTGTAATCTCCCATTCTTTCTTGTTTCCAATGCCGTAAAAGAATTGGCCGAGGAGGTCTATTCTCAGGTCTTCGGAATGAATTATGCTTTTTTTAATGTCTGCCCCAAAAAGATACCCTCCAATAAAACCGATTTCCTCCCCCAATTGGACAGACACAGGAAGCTGTCTGAATGCCAGAGATTCATAGTTAGATGTTGTGAGTCCGAAAACCGCACGAACGAACAGGCCACCCTGGAACTCGATTTCTGTGTCGAATGTGAAATAATTGGATTTAAGTTTCGATGTATATTCATCATCATCCCAGTTTATGGTTCGCAGGATGTATTCAAAGCCAATTCCGGGGCTGATGGATACAGCATTAAACAGATTCTGCTCCTGGGCTGCAGCCAAAGAGAAACAACTGAGGATCAGTATCAATGAAATGCAAAAGTGATAAGCGTGCGTTTTTTTCATTTGAGTCTCCTGCTTGAGTGATTGACATCCTTTTTTATCGGGGCCTTTTTTTTCGGAGGAGCCTTTATTTCCGCTTCTTTTATCAACTTCTCCAACTGGTCGAGTTTCTTTTTAGCTTTCTTAGCGAATTTGCTCTGGGGAAAGTCGGATACTAATTTTGTGAAATGAGAGGTTGCATTCGGGTAGTTTCTTCCTTTAAAAAAAGAATCGCCCAGATAGAAATACACTTTATCCATTCTTGAGAAATTGGGAAAACTAATCAGGATTTCTGCCAGTCTTTTCACTGAAGCCCTGTAGGATCTCATCTTGTAGTAGAGCAGCCCTATTTGAAAAGTATGTTCTGCCAATCTTTCTTCGCATTCTAATATTTTTTCTTGAGCATCCCTGGCTTCTTCACTCGTCGGATAATTTGTCAGCACTCTCTTGAACTCTTCAAGGGCCAGGTATGTCTTCCCCGGATCCCTTCCCGGACTGAGAATTTTTCTGTAGAAAGTCATTGCAATTTGATATTGAGCATATGGGACCGAGGGGCTATGTGGGTATTCTTTAAGGAAAGCTCGGTATTCCGAAGCGGCGAGTATCATATTCGCTTCATCCCCTTTTCGAAAATAAGAATCAGCGATAGCCAGTCTGGCCTGTTGGGCATAGATGTCTTGTGGAAAAGATTCAATGATTTGCCTGAAATAAAGACGGGCTCTCTCGGGGTCTTTCTTGCTGTATCTTTCTCCCTGACTGTATAAATTCTCAGCGGATGAAGCAATTTCTGGCGATATCTCTATTTGTTTGCTCTTGCATCCGGAACCAAACAGAATATAGAGGATAGAAATTGCAAGTGCAAATGTTATTTTCATTAAAGTACTTTCTTTAATTCCACGCATTATCCAACTCCGTCTAAGAATAGTAAAGCTTTTGAATCCACGTCCATTCCTCTTTGAGCCCATTCAGGAGTCGAGTTTGAGGAGAATAATCGAGGTCTTTACCGGCCTTTTCAATGTTCGCAAAGGTGTGTGGAACGTCTCCTTTTTGTTTGTCTTGATTTTTGACCTTGATTTTTTTCCCGCATATTTCCTCGAGGATGGGAAAGGTGTCTTCAAGCTTTGTTCTGTTCCCGCCTCCGATATTGTAGATTTCCCCCTCTTTTCCTTTTTCCATAGAGGCATAAGTGGCTTCGACAATGTCATCAATATATGTAAAATCTCTGGTTTGATTCCCATCGCCAAAGATTGAAATCTCTTCATCTTCAGCGATTGATTTAAGGAATACATGAAAAGCCATATCCGGGCGTTGACCTGGACCGTAGACCGTAAAAAACCGGAGCGAAACTGTCGGAGTCCCGTAGTTCTTGGAGTAAAGAAGACAGAGATGTTCAGCGGCCAGTTTGGTCACTCCGTAGGGAGAGAAAGGATAAAGGGGACTTGTTTCTAACATGGGAAGCTCCGGGCAGAAACCGTAGACAGAAGATGAGGACGCGTAGATGAATTTTTTGATGCGAGAGTCTCGGGATGCTTCCAGCAGTTTCTGAGTGGCTTCGATATTATTTTGGGAGTAAACGGAGAAATTTTCGCCCCAACTGGCTCTGACTCCGGCTTGTGCGGCAAGATGGAAGATATACTCAATATTGATGAGCGTGCCTTCTAAATCCAGGTCATTTAAATCTTTCTCGATAAATTCAAAATTTTTTTCTTTTGTCAGGAATTCGATATTTTTTTCTTTTATCCACCTCGGGTAAAAATCGGAAAACGAGTCAACTCCCAGGACTCGATATTGTTCTTTGAGGAGCCTTCGACACAGATGGGAACCAATAAACCCTGCTGCTCCAGTCACTAAGCAATTCATGGCTGCTCGGCTTTATTTGCCAGTTCCTTCATTTTGACGATTGCATCCCGGGGATTTTTCTCACTGAAAACCGCAGAACCAGCGACGAGAATGTCAGCTCCATCCTTGATGAGCTCTTCCATGTTGGAGAGATTCACTCCGCCGTCGATTTCGATCGGTATCCGGAGTTGTTGATCGGTTATCCAGTTTTTGAGTTTAGAAATCTTTGAATGACAGGATTCAATGAATTTTTGACCTCCCCAGCCTGGATTGACTGTCATGAGAAGAATGAAGTCTAATTCATTGATGATCTCATTTATCAGATGGAGTGGAGTGGCGGGATTCAGAGCCAAGCCTGCCTTTTTCTCATATTCTTTGATCAAAGTTACATCTTTATGAAGATGGACAGAAGCTTCAAC